>JAANMV010000397.1_pt1 | contig 54496 bp, 47 predicted proteins | sample 7279661 | NCBI WGS metagenome assembly JAANMV01 (sample SAMN14094540, study PRJNA606508) | bioreactor metagenome | isolation source: A lab-scale SPAN reactor treating ammonium-rich wastewater day 121 | place: Ireland: Galway | collected 2017-05-16
CAACAGGGAGGCGTACGACGGTTTTCGATGACCCGCCATGGCACACCCGCCAAGGCGGCTATCGCCTGGGCGGGCACAAAGGGCCTATCCGCGACAGGCCCCTAGCCGATCAATAGCAGGCGTAAGGTCCCGCCCGGCTATCGTCGGGAGGGCAAAGGGCCTGAGTTCCGCGTCGAGAGCCTCCGCCGGTCGTACGACAACGCCGTCCGCGCCGGTTGCCACGCCGCAACTGATCCGCAAACATACGTCCCCAAGCGTCCCGGCGCCCTTCTGCGGCGCGGGGTCCGACAGCAGGGGCAGCCACGGCTCGTGGCCTCTCGGTAAGTCGAGCGTCACGAAGGAGCCATTGCGGCGCGTGACCTGCGTTGTGCCTGGCTGCGCCCCGCGAACGACGGTGATTGTGGGATAGGTCACGAGTTCGCCGAAGGTGTCCTCTGCGACAAGTCGGTTCTCCTCCACGTGGTGACGTGCGAGCAGGTCGCGCAGCGCTCCTGCGGTTTCCACGTACAGGTATTTCTCCGGCGTGATGAAAACGAGCCGGCCGCCAGGAGCGAGCTCTCGCAGGGCCTGCTCGAAGAACAGCAAGTAGAGGTCGAATCGGCCGCGCGCTGCGGTGTAATACCAAGTGGCCATGGAACTGAACCATCACGCCGCTCCGCCCAGCACGTTGACCACCGCTCGCTGCCACCAGCCGTAGCAGCAACGCCGCCGGACCGGCTCCGGCTGGGCCGCCAACTCGCGGCAGCGTTCCGCCAGCACCGGCTCCAGGTCGTCGATGGACTCAAAGGTCCGGTTCGCCAAGGCCTCGTTGATCTCCGGCCACAGCCGCTCCGCTGGCTGCAGCTTTGGGCTCTTCGGCGGCTGCACGATCAGATGCACACCGACCGGCAGCCGCTGCGGACATTGTTCCAGCGCCGTGTGCCAGCCCGCCCCGTCGAGCATCACCACCGCGTGGCGCTCCGGCCCCAGCCCCTGCGCCAACGCGAACTCGTGGAGCGTCAGCGCGAACACCTCGGTGTCGACCACGGTCCACAGGTGGAACCAGGTCCGCCCGCTGGTCGGCTCCACGAAACCGTAGTTGTAGAGCCATTCGTAGCGTTGCCGCCCACAGGCTGTCGGCCGCTGATTGACCCGTGACCAGCGGGTGCGCTGCACCGGCTGCAACCCGACCCGCTGCTCATCCTGCGCCCAGACTTCCACCACCGCCTGCGGGTGCGCCTCGCGGAGCTCCTCGACCGTCGCTCTCAAGGCTGCTTCAAAGCCCCTTTTTTCCAGGCTTCCTGCGCCTCGGGGTCCGCGTCGGGATGGCGAGGTCGCGGTCGCTGCCGGCTGTACCCCAACTGTCTGAGCACCCGCCACCCCTGCTTGTCGTCCAGGCTGTGGCGCTCGCGGTTCACCGCCAACTCCATCCACCGCGCGACCTTCGGGCCGTTCCACAGCCCGCCGCCGACTTCCGCCGGCGCTGCGCCGTCATCCAGCGCCTGCTCCAGCCACTGACGCTGGGCCGCGGTCAACTGGCTCAGCAAGCCCGGCCGCCCGCGGGCATCGGCGCGCCGGTCGCGCAGCCCGTCCGGGCCTTCGGCGTTGTACTGCCGCGCCCAGCGGCCGATAGTCGACGGCGCACGACACAGCAACCGGCCGACCTCGTGACCGCTACGGCCGGCGGACAGCAGCCACAGGGCGTGCCACTTGGTGCGCAGTTCGGCGCCGGGTTCGCGACGGTACCGTTGCCGCAATTCCTCGGGGGTGAGGTGTGGTTCGAGTTGGATGGGTGGGTTCATACCACCCGATTCGACGCGTCTCGGCCGATGACTCCTTGGGACTTGATTCGAGTGCCCGGCCATTTGGTATTATTGAGACGACGTCTGTCGCACGTCAGACGCACCCCGACGGACGTTGGCCGCCGGTTTCCTTCCTGCGCGCTCCAGCGGTTCATCGCTCGACCGACCTGCGCAATGCCGGGCCGTGATCGACCGGCGGATGGCGCCCCGGCGATCATGCCCTGCCGTCACCCCACCCCCTCCACCACCGCCCCCTGCCCCTTCAACCTCTCCCGCAGCTCCTGCACCTCGAGCCCGCCGGCCTCCCGAATGCCCTGCTCTGCCATCATCCCCGCCGCCGTTCCGGCGGCCTGGCCGGTGGCGAGGCAGGTGCCCATGACGCGGCAGGAGCCGTTGGCCGCTCGGGTCGAGGAGATGCAGCGGCCGGCCACCAAGAGGTTGGCTACGCCGACGGGCACCAGGCAGCCGTAGGGGATGTCGTAGGAGCCGCCGCCGCGGACCGGGATGCGGGTCTGGGCCGTGCCGGCGCCGTGGAGGTCGATGTGGTGCGCGCCGCGGGCGATGCCGTCGGCGGTGTGCCGCGCCTCCTTGACCGCGTCGTCGGTGAGCTGGGCCATTCCGCGGATGCGGCGGGTCTCGCGGACACCGACCGCGTAGGAGGTGTCGGACAGCACCGCCTGCCCGAAGCCGGGCACCTTGTTCTTCAGGAAGGCGACGCCCTGCTCGACCTGCGCGGCCAGCTTCGGCAAGGCCTCGCTCCAGGCCGTGTTGAGGGTCGCGTCGACCCCGGCCAAGCGGGTCATGTTCAGGCCGACTTCCCGCCGCGCTCGAGAGGTGGGCCACATGAACACCGCCGTGCAGGGCGCCACGGCGCCCGAGGCGATGGCGGCGCCGAGCAGTCGGCCCCGCGCGCTGAGCGGGACGAACGGCAGGCCGGAGTCGTACAACGCCTGGGCGCACTCGGCCGGCGATTGGTCGATCACCGGGCTCTCGGCCAGCATCAGCTCCTCGGGATGATCACGGATGAAGGTCATCAGCGCGGGCAGGTCCACGTTGGCCACGCGGAAGGTCAGGCTGACCGGCTGCAGCACGTCGGCGGCCGGCTGGTCACACTCCACGCCGGCCAGAGCGGACAAGGCCGCGTCGCCGCTGGCGTCGATGAACAGGTCGGCGGCCAGACGCGCGCGGCCCTGGCGCTGGGCCACCTCGACGCTGGTGAGGCGGCCGTCGGTGACCTCGGCGGACTGGGCGATGGAGCCGAGACTCAGCCGCACGCCGCGGCGGGCCAGCTCGTCGACCACGGCCAGCCGCATGGCGACGGGATCGAGGCAGACGCCCCAGTTGAGCCGCCAGTCGAACACCGGGCCAATGTACCCGTCCCGCCGCCGGCAGCCGTCGAACAGGGCCTGGGCCGGCCCGCCGACCAGCCACTCGCCGCGGGCGTTGAGGCAGCCGTCGATGGGCAGCCCGCCGACCAGTTCGCCGCCGGGGTACGGGTGCGCCTCGACCACCGTGACCGCCGCGCCGTTGTCCGCCGCGGCCATGGCCGCGGCCACGCCGGCGGCGCCTGCGCCGACGACCAGGACCTCCCTGTTGCGGCCCACGCTCAAGGTCTCACCCCACCCGAAGCGTTCGCGCCGCGGGCGAGGATCCCTCGCCTCGGGGTGCGCTGATCGGAGAACCAGAGCGCCGGCAGGTCCGCAGGCCCTGTCCCCCGTGCCACCGGCGAGGGGGACCTGAAGGGGGGTGTGGGTTCACAGAGCAAGTCCGGCCACGGTCAGCCAGCCGGGGACTGGTGCCTGTTACGGACCGCCGGCCTCAGCTCGCCGCGACGTTCTCGCCGCGGTCGAGGATCCCGCGCATCAGCTTGCCCAGGGGCGAGATGCTTCGCGCCCGATGGTACTTCTCGTGGCGAATCTTGCGCTGGAGCTGGAGAATGCCGTGCAACAGCGACTCGGGCCGCGGGGGGCAGAAGGGGATGTAGACGTCGACCGGGATGACCTGATCCGCGCCCATCAGGACGCTGTAGCTGTCCTGGAACGGGCCGCCCATGGTGGCGCAGGTGCCCATGGCGATGGCGTAGCGCGGCTCGGCCATCTGGTCGTACAGCCGCTTGACCCGCGGGGCCATCTTCTTGACCACGGTGCCGGCGATGATCATCAGATCGCTCTGCCGCGGTGTGGCGCGGGGGATCATCCCGAACCGGTCGAGATCGAACCGCGGCCCGGCGGTGGCCATCATCTCGATGGCGCAGCAGGCCAGGCCGAAGGTCATGTACCACAGGGAGTTGGCCCGGGCGGTGTTGATGAGATCATCCAGGTGGTTGGTGTTCATCATCATCACGCCGCCGTCGGGGAAGGCTTCGGCGATGCCGAAGCTGGGCGGCACGGGGACGTCGGGCAGCTTGGCTTCATCCGACATGGGCGATCCTCAGGCGGCGCCGGCGGCGCGGAGCGCGTCCTCGCGGGCGCTCTCGCCGCGCTCGATCTTCTCCTGGAGGAGGAAGATCCCCTCCAGCAGCATCTCGGGACGGGGCGGGCAGCCGGGCACGTAGACATCGACCGGCACCACCCTGTCGACGCCCTGGACGATGGCGTAGTTGTTGAACACCCCGCCCGAACTGGCGCAGGCGCCCATGGCGATGACCCACTTGGGCTCGGCCATCTGGTCGTAGATCTGCCGCAGCACCGGGGCCATCTTCTGACTCACCCGGCCGGCGACGATCATCAGGTCCGCCTGCCGCGGCGAGGCCCGGAAGACCTCGGAGCCGAACCGGGAGATGTCGAAGTGCGAGCCGCCGGTGGCCATCATCTCGATGGCGCAGCAGGCCAGCCCGAACAGCGCCGGCCAGACCGAGTTGCGCTGCGCCCAGTGCTCGACGCCGCGGACGGTGTTGCCGATCAGACTGTCCGCGGATATCAACTGATCGACCTTGCCGCGCAGCTTCTCCTGCTGCTCCTCGGCCCACTTCACCATGGTGCTGAGGTGGGTGGTGAGGACCTGGTCGTCGATGTTGAAACTGTCGTCCGCCATGACGTCTCTTCCTCGCTCGAGCCGGCCACCAGTATACCAGCCCGGCGGGTGGTGACTACCGACATTGTGCCAGCACCCGGCGACGTTGTCATGGGGCAGGGGGTGTGCTAGACTGCGCCCGTCGCGGCGAGCCGGCCGGCCGACTGCCGGAGCGGGTCCGGCAGCAGGTCCCCGGCCGGGTCGTCTCGGAGGCGTGAAGCCCGCTTGCGGCACCTTCGCTAGGACGCGCCGCCGCCATGAGATACGGGATCTTCGGTGACGTTCACGGCAACCTCGAGGGTCTCCAAGCCGTCGTCAGCGCCATGGCGAACGAGCGCATCGACACCTACTTGTGCCTGGGCGACATGGTCGGCTACGGCGCCGATCCCAACGCCTGCTGCGAGCTGATCCGCGGGATGGGGGCGATCTGTTTGTTCGGCAACCACGACCAGGCCTGCCTGGGCATGGTCAGCCTGGAATGGTTCAACGCTTACGCCCGCGCCGCCGCCGAGTGGACCGCGGCGACCCTCTCCCCACACCACCGCGAGTGGCTGGCGACCTTGCCGCCCATCCGCCGGGTGGCCGACCTGCTGCTGGTCCACAGCTCGCTGCCCGACCCGTGGAAGTGGATCTACATCACCACCACCGCTCTGGCCGCCGACACTTTCGACGCCTGCACCAACAAGCTGATCCTGTTCGGCCACACGCACATCGCCGAGGCCTACCGCCGCACCGGCGACGAGGCGGTCGAGCGCGCCTCGCTCCGGGCGGGCGGGTACATCAACCTTCAGGACGACAGCCGCTACTTGGTCAATGTGGGCAGTTGCGGCCAGCCGCGCGACCAGAACCCGCAGGCCGCCTACGGGGTCTACGACACCGAGACCGCCCGGATCATCGTCCGCCGCGTGCCCTACGATCTCGAACAGGCCGGCGCCAAGATCATCCGTGCCGGACTGCCCGAGTTCCTCGCCCGCCGGCTGATGGTGGGCCGATGACTACGGGCGGGCCGAGCTACCGTGAGGCCGAAGTCTGGCTGGCCGAGTTCGCCAACGTCGAGCAGCACCTGGACCCCAGGCAGTGGGCGGGCGTGAAGATCGAGCGCGTGCGGCGGCTGGTGGCGGCGCTTGGGCACCCCGAGCAGTCCGGCCGGGTGGTGCATGTCGCCGGCTCGAAGGGCAAGGGCTCGGTCGCGGCGCTGATCGCCGCCGTGCTGCGGGCGTCCGGGCGGCGGGTCGGGCTGTACAGTTCGCCGCATCTGGTCTCGCCGCGCGAGCGGATCCGGATCGACGGCGAGCCCATCGCCGAAGGGGAGGTCGCCCGGCTGGTGGCCGAGCGGCTGCGGCCGGTGGTCGAGGAGTACCAGCGGGACCCCGTCGACGGGCGGCTGACCTTCTTCGATCTGCACACCGCCCTGGCCCTCCTGGCGTTCGCGGCGGCCGGGGTCGATTGGGCCGTGCTGGAAGTCGGGCTGGGCGGGCGGCTGGACGCCACCAACGTTTGCCGGCCCGAAGTCTGCGCCGTCACCTCGCTCTCGCTGGAGCACACCACGCTGCTGGGCGACAGCCTGGCCGCCGTGGCCGGGGAGAAGGCCGGGATCATCAAGCCGGGGGTGCCGGTGGTCTCCGCGCCACAGCAGCCGGAGGCGTGGCGGGTGCTGGCCGCGACGGCCGCCCGGGTCGGCGCCCCGCTGATCGCGGCCTCGGGCGTGACGGCGACGCCGGGCGGCGCGCTGGTCGACGACGGGGAGACCCTCCGGCAACGGGTAACGGTGGACTGGCCGGGCGGCGGCGAGGTCGAGCTGCCGCTGGTCGGCGAGCACCAGGTGCTCAACGCCGCCGTGGCGCGGACGGTGCTGGAGCAGCTTGCCGCGCGCGGGCAGCGGCTCGACTGGGCCGATCTGGCGGCGGGCTTCTCGGGCGTCCGCTGGCCGGGCCGGCTTCAGGTAATCGGCCGTCGGCCGTGGCTGGTGCTGGACGGCGCGCACACGCCGGAAGCGGCGGGGTGGCTGGCGCGTACTCTGAATCAGATGCCGCACCGGCGGCGGTTCCTGGTGCTCGGCAGTCATCTGGACAAGGATTTCCGCGGCCTGGCCGCCAACCTGGTGCCGGGCGCGTCGGGCGTGGTGGTGGCCGACATCCCCGGCAATCCGCGGGCGGCGACGGCGGAGCAGCTCCGGCCGGCGGTGGCGGGACTCGGCGCGAGGGTCGAGGCGGGCAGCAGCCCGGCCGAGGCGCTGGAGCTGGCCATGTCCTGGGCCGGGCCCGAGGACCTGGTGGTGGTGACGGGCTCACTCTATCTGGTCGGGGCGGTGTTGGCGCTGCGGAACGGAGGTGTCCCGGCGTGAAGGCGGCGCGACCGGACAACCAAGAGCAGCACGGCGAGCCGGACCGGGCGGCGAAGCCGGCCCGGCGGCTGTACCGTCGGCGGGTGGTGCTGGTGTTCGCGCTGATCGTCGCCGGCTGCGCGTTGGCCGGGTCGGTCGCGTCGAGGCAGTCGGCCCGCCACGCCCGGCTCGAGGTCCTCCGCCGGCACGCGGCCGTGTGTCTGACCGCCAACCGCGCCACCGCCAGTCCGTGGCACAAACTGAGCCTGGCCGATCAACGGGCGGTCTGTCTGGCGCTGCTCGCGCAACCCCAACTGATCTGGGACGGCAGCCTCGACGACGGTTGGTTGGTCGGGCTGCTGGTCGAGGTGCTGCGCGACGATCACGAGCCGCGCCGGCGGGCCGCGGCGGCGCACGCGTTGGGCGATCTCGCCACCCGCACGGTGCGCGACCTGCGCGCCGGCGCGCCCACCCCGGCCGGCCTGCGCCCGGCGCTGGCCGCGCTCCAGATGGCGGTCGAGCGCGATCCCGAGGCCGTCGTGCGGACCACTTCCGCCGCGGCGCTGGTGAGATTTCGGCCAGTCGCGCGCGTCTACTTGTAACGGAGGCAGCACACGAGCCGCAGCACGCTGAGGCTGGCCCACTACCGCGCGTTGGCCCGGTTCCAGTCCATGACCGCCTTGAACTTGGGCTGGTCGGCCTCGGTTTCGTCGTAGAACTCGAGCAGGCCCCAACTGCCCCACTTGCTCCACCCGCCGCAGGAGGAGAAGACGCAGAACAGCCCGCCGCCCGCGTCGCGCCAGGCGTCCAGATAGCGGGTGTACAAGGCTCCCATGCGCGGGTGGCGGTTGGCAGCCATGAACAGGTCGGTCAACCGCTGGTTGTTCTCGCCGCCGCCCACGCCGACCAGGTGCTGACCGCCTTCGTACGCCAGCAGCGCCAACTTGTGCTTGTCCGCGAGCTGCTTGACCGCCTGGATGTTCTTGATCGCGCCGGGCAGCGCCACGGTCTCGGCCTGGTCGAGGACCTGGTCCACCGTCCAGCCGGCCATGACCTCGGCGGTGGGCGTGCTCCGCGGCCCGGCCAGGATGCCGAAGTAGGGCGCGATGCCCAGGGCATCGATCTTCTTCGCGGCGCCGTCGGTGGGCAGCAAGATGTTCTCGAACCACCACACCGAGCCCGCCTGCCAGGAGAGGATCCGCACCAGCCGATCGCGCCCGCCGAAGACCTGCTCGAAGATGGCGAAGATCTCCAGCGAGCGTTGGGCGTAGTACATCCCGCCGCCCTCCCACGGCCGCTCCGCAGCGCCCAGGCCCTGCTCCTTGCCCTTCCCCTGGGCGTACCGCGTCTGCGGGAAGATGTTGTTCCAGACCTCGTTGGAGTACTCCAGATAGACCTTCAAGTCGGGGTTGAGTCGCTCCTGGACCATCTGGGCGAACCGCCGGACGTAGTCGTCATCGGCCTGGTGCGGGAGGCAGAACCAGGGGTTGACCTTCAGCCGGTTGCAGAGATCGATCATCACCTCCAGCGGTATGCCGCGCTCGGTCCAGGTCGCGTCGTCCGGCTTCGGCCGGTCCGCCCAGGTGGCCACCGGCGAGCCGTTGGTCTTCATCCAATCCATGAACCGGAACGTGTTGAAGAACCTCCAGCGGGCCAGGAAGGCGGGATGGAACGGGTCCTGGCGCCAGGTCTCCTCGAACCCCGGCATGATCACGTGGATGTCGCGGACGATGTCCGCCGGGTCGGTCGCGGCCAGTTTGAGCCAGATCGGACCGGTGCCCGGTTTGGTCTCGAACTCGATCCGCCCGGGCCGCTCGTCGACCACCCGGCCGATGTTGCGCAGCTCGAGCTTGCCCTGACCCTGGTACAGACAGACGTACCGCCCCTGTGGGAAGCGCCCGCTGGCGATGGTGCATAGCGGCGTATCGGCCCAGCAACCGGGATCGAGCCGTTTGACCCAGCCGTGCTCGTCCAACTCGAGCGCCGGCCCGGTGCCCCAGGCGCCGCCCTGCCGCTGGCTGATCCACCGCCGCGACAGCCGGAACACGTCGACGAACGGCAGCTCGGTCGCCCAATCGGCCGGCCCGGCCAGGTTCATCCCCAACCGCGACCGCGCCGCCTCCGGCTCGGCGGCCATGACCCCGCCCGCCAAGACCACCAGCAAGCCCCATCGCATCCCGGGTCTCCCACCTCGCGGACCATCGTAGCGCATACCCGGGAGACGCCGCAACCGGTCCGAGCGGCGCGGCTGGGGCCGACCGCGCTCTCCCGTCAGTACTCGCCGTGCTCGCGGGCCAGGTCGGCCGCGAGACGGTAGGAATCGAAGCAGACCGTGGGCGGCACCGAGTGGTCGGAGTGGTAGATGTAGCCGCCGCCGGCCTTGGCCGCCTGCACCTTGCTGACCACCTCGCCGGTGATCAGGTGGCGGTCCCCGGTGGCCAGCACATCCATGTTGATGTTGCCGAAGAAACTGATCCGGTCGCCGTGCCGCGCCTTCAGCTCGCGTACGTCGTTCCCGGCCCGCGCCTCCAGCGGCTGGATGCAGTCGAAGCCGGTCTCGATGAGCAGGGGGATGAACTCCCGCACGTCCCCGTCGCAGTGCAGGATGAGGAACATGTCGTGGTCGTGGCACAGGCGCGCGTATTCGCGGTGGATGTCCATCATCAAACCGCGGTAGCTGGCCGGGGAGAAGAGCATGCCGTTGCGGTAACACAGATCGGAAAAGAACCAGATGGCGTCGGGCTGGAGACCCTCGGACAGCAACCGGCGCATCAAGCTCAGCCCCAGCTCGGCCTGCCGGGTGAGCATGTCGGCGAACAGCTCGGGGTCGCTGGCCACGGTCAGCAGGGCGTTCTCCATGCCCAGCGTGCGCAGGGTCCACCATACGGGCTCACCAGGGCTGAGGGTGCAGAACCTGCCGGCCGCCGCGGCGTTGCCGATGGCCTGACGCACGGCGTCGCTGATCCGGGCCGGGTCGGGGGTCAGTCGCTCCCGATAGCGCTCCCAGTCCGCCCGGGTCTTGATCAGGAAGTCGACCTCGCTGGGCGGGGCGTAGCTGTTCAGCCAGCGCTTGTGCACCACGCCGTCGGCGTCACGCTCCAGTACCCAGTCAGTCGTCTCTTCCAGCCTCTCCGACGGCAGGCGCAGGCTGTTGTCGAAGCCCAGGTGCGTGATCTGGTCCAGCTCGAAGAACTCGGCCGGGGAGACTCCTTCCGGCAGACCTTCCCGTCGCCAGCGGGCCAGCGTCTCGGGCCAGAAGCAGATCTCCGCCCGCGGCAGGCGATCCGGCTGCCGGCGACGGAGGGTGGTGCGGAAGCGCTCGCGGGACGATAGGAACGGCATGGCGACCCAGACCTTTCGCGCAACGGCCGGGCCGGGAGCGGCACACCCGGCCAGCCACCCCTATAGCACCACCCATCTCTGCACGTCAAGGAGGCGCTGGGCGACGGCTGGGCCAAGTTCGGCTGAGGCCCACCTGGGCCCTTGTACCATCGTTCCTGGCCCTCCTGCAACCCTTCGCCGTCCTCATGACCGCCCCGACCTTCGCCAACCTGACCACTCTCGTCACCGGCTCGGTGTTTGCCACTGGCCGCAATGTGACCGGTCTGATTGAGGCCGCCGGGGCCGTTGAAGGCGAGCACTTCTCGGTCTGCCACCGCTTCTTCGCCACCGCCCGCTGGTCGCTGGATGAGCTCGGCTTGGCCGTCCTGGGACGGCTCGCCCCGTGGCTCGGCGAGGAGCCCGTGATGCTGGCTCTCGACGACACCCTCGCCCGCAAGCACGGTCTCAAGCAATACGGCGCCGGAATGAACCATGATCCCCTGCTGTCGTCCCGCCGCCAGGCGGCCATGAACTACGGACACTGCTGGCGGGTCCTCGGCGTGCTGGTGTGCTTCCCTTACCGCCCTCGCCGGGTGTTCTGCCTGCCCATCGTGTTCGCCCTCTACCTCAACCGCAAGTCGGCCGCCAAACACCGCCGCGTCTATCGCGCCAAGCCGGAACTGGCGGTCGAGTTGTTGCAGCGCTTGGCCCGCCGCATGGCCACACTGCGCCGCGTCAGCAGCGCGGCCGGCGTTTCTGGACCCCCGGCCGTGGCAGGAGGTCTCGGAAAAGCCATGGGCATCCACTCAGAGACGCTGGCGAAGGCCGCCCGAAAGTGCGAAAGTCGGACTCCAGACATCCGACCGTCGCCGCCAACCTTTGGTTGAACGGCAGTGGGGAGCATACAACGGTGCCTTGCAGGAGCCTGGCGCCGGTGGTCAGCGCTCCTCGGCCACCCTCACCTGCCTCGCAAGCTCGACGTCCTCTCCCTGAAGGGAGTGGGGTTTGGCTGTTGCAGGCCTGAGTGGCAAGTGACGGCCGGCAAGTGTGGTACACCTGGAGGGCAGGCGAGACGACCCAAGACTGATCTGCACCCGAGCGGCGACGGCGGCGGTCAGTACCGGCCGTAGTGCCGGACCAGGGCCATCACGCGGCAGTAGTCGGCGAAGCTGACGTCGCTGGGGACCGAGTGGTCGGAGTGGTAGACGAACCCGCCGCCAGGCATGGCCGCGGCGAAGGTGGTCCGGACGGTCTCCTCGATCGCCTCGGGCTGGCTCATCCGCCGCACGTCCAGCCCGCCGTCGAAGACCAGCCGGTCGCCGTACTCGGCCTTCAGCCGGCCCAGGTCCATACCGGCCTTCTGCTCCAGAGGATTGAGCCCGTCGACCCCGGCGTCGACGATGTCGGGCAGCAACGGCCAGATGTTCCCGTCGGTGTGGAGCAGCGCGTAGATGCCCCGGTCGTGGGCCCAATCGCAGGCCTTGCGGTGCGCCGGCTGGACCACCCGACGGTACGTCTCCGGCGAGAAGAACGGCCCCTTGACGAAGGCCAGGTCGTCCGGCCAGCGCAGGCAGTCGAAGGTGTAGCCGCGGTCCCAGGCCATCTCCATCAGGGCCAGGTGGAGATCGAGCATGGTGTCGATCATGTCCTTGACCCACTCCGGGTCGGTGGCCATGGCGATCAACACCCGCTCGGTGCCGACGAACCAGCTATGGAGGACATCGAAGCCGAACCAGCCGCTGCCGATGATCCAGGCGTCCTCGGCGCGGTACGCCTGCCAGGCCCGGTCCACGGCCGGCCAGTCGATGCGGTCCTCGTCCGGCGTCATCCGCGCCTTGCACGCTGCCCAACTGTCCCGGTCGACCACGGTGAAGTCGAGGAACTCGGGGACGGAGGCCTGGTGCTTCCAGGCCCGTTGAGTGACGCCCCACTTGGTGACGAAGATGCGGTACTGGTCGGTTTCTTCGAGGACGCGCTCGGGGTACCGCGGGCTGTTGTCGAAGTGGATGTAGCGGATCGCGTCCCAGCCGAAGAAGTCGGCCGGCTGGACCCCGGCCGGCAGCCCCTCGCGGCGCCAGCGCTCCAGCGTGGCCGCCCAGATGCTGTCGTAGACCGGGACGCGGTCGGGCTCCTCGTGGCGATACACGCGCAGCATGCGCTCACGGGTGGTGAGAGTGGTCACGAAGCACCTCGGCTGGCACGCTAGTCGCTGGCGGCGGACACCAGCGATTCGAGGCTGGCCTCGTTCTTGACCACCATCTCCAGCGTGGTGCTGTGCATGAACTCGTAGACCTGCGAGACCACCGCGAACCACTCGTCATGGATCGCGCACGGCCCGTCGGGATCGCACTCCTTGCGCGACAGGAGGCACTGCCGCGGGCCGCTGATCGGCTCGATGGGATCGATCACGTCGAACAAGGTGATCTCGGATGCCGGCTTGGCCAGCTTGTACCCCCCGTGCTTGCCGCGCGTGGCATCGAGCAGGCCGGCCCGGACGAGTTGCCCGAGCAGCTTGGCGAGGTAGTGGAAGGGCACCTCCGCGGACTCCGCGAGGTCCTTGGCGCGGACCCAGTCCCCTCCCGCCAGCGCCAGCTTCGCCATGGCCCGTACCGCGTGCTGCGAAGATTGGTTCAACATCGAAACACCTCAATCCCTTGTGCGCCCCCCGACCGGGAGCACCCCTCACCCGATCCGCCCGAAGGCGGCCGACGAACACTCCGAATATGCGGGTTTTTCTACCGTCAGGTCGGAAGAATCCGACACACCCGGCCGGATCCGGCCTCCCGAAAGGGGTTGGTACAACACCTTGGCCACGGTCAGGGGGCGGTGACGTGCTCGGTGCTGACCACGCAGTCGCGGTTGTCGACCAGGTTCAGGTACCAGACCTTGACCCCGTCGGGGAGGACGGCCTCGGCCCGGTCGCCGTTGAGTTGGGCCGGGACGGTCTCCCACTGGCGGTCCGGCCAGCGCGGGGTGTCGTCGAGGGTGTAGTTCAGCTCGGCCCGGACCACGGGTACCGGGCTGGTGAAGGTGGCCCAGACCCGGTCACCGTCACGGCCGGTCTCCCTCACGGCGGCCAGCGCCGGACCGCCGCGGAGGAGGCTGTCGGCGAAGACCTGGATCTCCTTGGGCGCCTCGCCCGACGCGCCATGGCCGTGCGGCATGCGGACCCGAACGGCCAGCGTCCGCGGCCCGGGCGCCGCGCGATACGACTTCTGCAGGCCGGGGAACCAGAAGGCGAAGTCGTTGCTCCCGGTGACCCAGAGCATGGGCAGCTTGGCCCGCGGCAGGTAGACCGAGGGATCCCACCAGCGCAACCACCGGGCCGATCCCTCCGCGCCCTGGGCGTTCACCGATCCGGCCATGTTGGTTTCCGGGTAGAAGCCGCAGCCGTAGACCGGCACGGCGAAGCGGAAGCGGTCATCGACCCCGGCCAGGATGCAGGTCAGGTACCCGCCCCAGGAGATGCCCGTCAGCCCGATGCGGTCCGGGTCCACCTCCGGCCGGGAGCGGAGCAGCGAGTGGCCCAGAATGGCCGCCGACACGGCCTGGTAGGTCCACTGATCCTCGCGCGGCCAATCCGTCTGGCCCCACCCGCCCCACCCGGGCGGTCCGCCGTGCTCGTGCCGCGACCAGGTGGCGTTCGATTTGCGCGGCACGCAGCCGCAGGTGTCCATCGAGATGGCCGCGTACCCGCGGGCGGTCCAGAGCTTGACCCAGTTGGCGAAGGCCGTGCCCCCGCCGCCGTGGACCAGGACAATCCCCGGCACCTTCTCGCCGGCCTTCCTCTCGGGCAGGCCCAGCCAGGCGAAGACCCGGGTCGGCTGGCCCTCGAACGGCACGCCGTCGTAGAACAGTGCCTCGACGCCGGGCTCCTCGAATCCGGGCGCCGGGTAGGTTCGCGGCGGCTGGCTCAGCTTGGTCATGTCCCACATCGGTCCCACCGGATCCTGGGGCGGTGGCGCGTTGGCCGCGGCGGCCGCGGCGGCCAGTTCTGAGGGGGTGGCCGGGCCGGCGCTCAGGCGTGCCTGCCCGGTCTCGCCGGGCGCCACGCGCAGCTCCCAGATCGGATGCCCGGCCGCGCCCCAGGGACCCCAGATACGGGTTCCGCCGGCGAACTCGAGCCGGGCGCCCTTGAGTACCCAAGTGCTGCGGTCGGTCTCCCGCGCGGTCGGCGCCTTCAGCCACTTGCCCGAGCCGGGCCGGACCGCGCGCAGTTCGGGCGACAAGACCGCCACCAGCAGCAGCGGCTCCTTGGCTCTATTGGTCACCGACCAGGTGACCGCGTCGTCCTCGAAGGTGTACCGGACCACGCCCTGCTCGCAGGTGCCGGTAATGGTCCGACCCTCGATGGTCACCTCAGGGCAGCGGAGCAAGCCCTTCAGGTACAGGTACGCCCCGCGCGGGAACTGCGGCGCGGAGACCAGGTACTCGGCCTCGCCGAGCCGCAGACCGGTGAAACAGCCGTCCCGGCCGACGGTGGCGCGGTACGCCGAGGCGGTGATGGTGTACCCGTCGTCGCCCGGCGTGATGGCCACCTCCGCGGCGGCCGCCGAGACCAACAGGCCCACCACCGTCCAGCCGAACCGCCTCATCGCACACCTCCGAAGCCGGGCGCCGGCTACCCGAGCCAGGGCACCTCGCGCCGGGCGCCGCCCAGCCACTCGGCCAGGTTGCCACCGGCGATGGCGTCCTTGACCTCCGCGGAGGCGGTACACTGCTCGAGCTTGGCCAGCGCGGCCCGGGTCTCCAGCAGCGGTGTGTGCGAGGCGAACACCACCTGCCGCGGGTCGACCCGGGTCAGCAGATCGTTGAGCGTGTCCAGGAACTCGACGTGCGACAGCCCGAACAGCAGGTTGGGCTGCCGGTGCAATTGCAGCACCTCCTGCCGGTAGCAGCACAGCACGAGGAAGGTCGACTCGCGCCGGCGCTCGGCCAGGGCGGCGAGTTCGGCGACCGGCACGCCGGGCACCTTCATCAGCGGATGGTGCGCCCGCTCGTCCTCGACCCGGACCTGCACCGAGACCTTGGCGCCGAGCGCGGCGGCGGCCTCCAACAGGTCGTCCAGCCGCGGATCATCCAACGCGTACTGGTGGTAGTTGGGCACCAGCCGCACCTGCCGGCACAGCCGTCCGGCGACGCTCGCCTCCAGCTCGTCGCGCCAGTTGGCCATGCTCGGGTTGAGCACCGCCACCGGCTCCAGGGTGGGGTGGTGGCGCACCTGTCGGTAGAGCTTGTCGTTGGCCGGCTGCGGGTCCTGGTAGAAGACAGCCTCCATGGGCGCCACGCTGGACATCTGGATGCCCAGCGCCGCCTGGTGGGCCAACAGCTCTTCGGTGGTGTCGGGCTCCACGTCGGCGAACGGCCACTTGCCGAGCCAGGTGTTGGCGTCGAGGATCATCGCTTCACCTCCTGGAGGCGCAGCAGCCGGGCGGCGTTGCCGCCCAAGACCAGCCGGCGCTGGCGCGGGGTGATGTCGGCGCCGCGCACCCGGGCCACCGCCACCGAGAAGTCGCGGCCGCAGCCGTCGCTGCCGTAGACCACCCGCTCCGACCCCAGTTCACGCACCGCGTATTCGATGATCCCCGAGGTGGGCTGTGAGCCCGAGGTATCGACCAGCACGTTGGGCAGGTCGCGGATGTCGGCCACGCCGCGCTGACCGCAGCCGGTCAGATGGGCCATGATCAGCGGCACGTCCGGATGCCTGCGGCCCAGCTCGGCCACCTCCGCCGGGGTCGATTCGTCGGGGTAGGCCATGGTCGTCTTGTACCAGGAGTGCTGCAGCACCGGCACCCGGTGCCGACGGGCGATGTCCATCACCGCGTCCAGCCGCGGGTCGGTGGTCTTGACGGCGATCCACAGCTTGATCCCGCCCATGCCCTCGGCGAAGCACCGCTCGGCCTCGTCGCGCAGGAACTCGGGGTCGTGCGCGGGGTTGAGGTAGCAGAAGCCCAGGTACCGGTCGGGGATGGCCCGCATCCAGGCCAGGGTCACGTCGTTGGCCTCGCGGCACTGCTCGGGCGACGGGTACGGCCCGTGGGGGCCGACCACGCCGAGCAGGACCAGGCGGTCCACCCCGGCGCGGGCGGCGATGCCGGCCACCCGCGCCGGAGCCTGGGGGTCGTCCCCCGGAATCGGGTGGACGTGGATGTCAATCACCATGCGGTCGGTTCCTCCTCTCGCCCGCGGGCCAAAAAGGGGTCAGGAGCCTTTTCTGGCTTGAGCAGCTCTGTGGCGCGGCGGAAGGAGTCAATGCCAGAAACGGCTCCTGACCCCTTTCCCGCCGTCATCGGTCGTCTCGCAGCCAGCCGGGCAGGGCCAGCCCGACTGAACTGACCCAGCGGCCGGTCAGCTTCAGCCCGCGGAAGCGCGGGTCGCGCAGATCGATCGCGGCGCCCTTGAGCAGGCCCATCAGGAACTCGCGCTGGGGCTGCATCTTTTCGGCCAGGTAATCGATCTCGATCCGCCGGCGGAGGGCATCGAAACTGCCCGACAGCGCCGGCAGCCGCTGGACGAGTTGGAGCAGCAGGTAGCGGTTGCCGTAAAGCACCGGCTCCGGGGCCACCTGACCCTCGGCGAGACCGGCCAGCGCCTGGTGGATGGAGGCCGACTGGCCCTGCAGCACCGCCACCGTCACCGGCCCGACTCGCCCGCCGGTGGCGGCGGCGTTGGGATCCTCGGACTCGCTTCGCGCCACCTCCTCGAAAGCCGTGCCGGCGCGAATTCTCTGGAGCAGCTCCAGGCCCTTGGTCCGGCTGTCGGGATAGGCGCCATCGACCCTCTGGCCGCTGGCCGGGACGATGATCTGCCGGAAGATGACCGATTCGGGACGCTGGTATTCGGCCTGGTGCTCCTGGTAGTACTGCTTCAGCACCTCCAGCCCGAGTGGGACGCCCTGCGTGCGGAGCTTCAACTGCGCCACCTGGACGCGGATCTCCGCCCGCAGCCCGGCTTCGGTGTGCCCGAACTCCTTCAGCCAGCGCTGATAGCGCTCGTCGCTGTAGTTGAAGTGCTCGCCCAGGAACCGATCCAGCTCAACCGCCAGATCGCCTTCCCCGGGCGCCAGCCCGGCGCGCTCGGCGGCCTGGAGAATCACCTGCTCCAGGATGGCGGACTCGACGAACAGGTAGCCGTACCGTTCTGCGAGCCGGGCGGCCACCGTGGTTCCGGACAGCGGCTGGCCGTTGACCATGGCCACCGTCGCGTCCTCGGCCCGGGTCGGGCCACAGGTCAGCAGCAGCGCCAGCGACCCCAGCGATGCGGCCGAAACCGGCCATCTTCGCCGGGGGCTGGACCGATCAGCAGACGGGTCCATGGCGACCTCACTTCGGAGCGGCCGCGGGCGCCTCGGGCGGCGGGCCGAATCCGGCTTCCACCGCCTGGTACCGCCGCGGCATGCCGACCACTTCGCTGTGACGCATCAACTCCTCGTAGAACTGCTCCTCCGGCACGGCGTTGGCGGTCAGATAGTCCCACCGCACCCGCGCCGCCACCTCTTCGTACGGCACCGGCTTGCCGGGCTGCCGCTCGATCAGCAGGAGCAGGTACCATCGTCCGCGGTGCTCGACCGGCGCCTCGGTCATCTCGTTGGGCTGGAGCCTGGTCAGCGCCTCGTGCAGCGCCGGAGCCAGCTCCTGCACGCGCCGCTCCGGCTGCGGCCCGACCAGGCCGCCGGTCTCGACCGCCTTGGGATCCAGCGAGTGACGCGAGGCGGCGCCGAAGAAGCTCACCTCGGCCGACTTGATCTGGGCCAGGACCTCGGCCGCGCGCTCCTTGGTATCGAGCACCACCTGCCGGTACCGGACGGTCGCCGGGAGATCGTACCGGTCGGCGTGATTGGCCTCGAAGAACTCCTTCAGCTTGGCCTCGGTGACCTCCACCTGGCGCGTGCGCAGCCGGAGGTCGATCAGCTCGTTGGCCAACCGGCGGCGGACGCTCGACTCGTCCGAGCCGGTTTCCAGCATCCACGCGGCGAAGTTGCTGGAGTTGCCGCCGAAGCGCTCGCTGATGATCTGCTGGATGCGCGCGTTGACGTCCTCGTCGGTCGGCATCAGGCCGGCCTTCTTGGCGGACTGGTGCATCGCCGCCTGGAGCACCACGCGCTGCGCCGCCGCCGCGCCGAACTCGTCTTCCAGGGCGGTGTAGAAGTCGGCGTAGCGGACTGTCTCACCGTTCACCGAGGCGAAGGTGGCGGCCGGCTCGGGCGTGGTGGTCTGGGCCACCAGCGCGCCGCCGGCGGCCAGGACGGCGAGCCAGAACAGCCGCCGCGCGGCGGTGCCCGGAGCGCGAGGTGTGGCCGTATCGAGGTGGTTCATGCCCGCTCCAACCCAAGTCTCGCCCCGTCGGACGCCTGGCCCACGGCCTCCGTTCCGCGGCGCGGACGGCCGATTATACCTCACCCGGCCGGCAAGGACATCCGCCGGGGCCGACGAACCCGGGGGCGGAGCCCGACCATGGCCCGATGCTGGCTGCTGTGCGTGATCCTGGCCCCCGCCGCGGCCCAGGAGCTGGTCGGCAGCGCCACCCTCGCGCTGCCCAACGGCGAACTGCACTGGGCCGCCGGCGAGGGCTGGTCGCTCAGCTACCGCGGCGCCACCGTCCTTCTCGCCAACCGCTCCGAATTGGTGCTGCACGACCCCAAATGGACCGGGCAGTACGCCAACAACGGCAACCTCAAGCCGACTGCGCGGCTCACTCGCGACGGCGACCGGCAGCTACTCAGCCTCGACTACGGCGGCGAGGGCTGGTCGGCCACCCAGGAGCTGATCGCCGGGCCGGCGGACACCGTCACCGTGCGTTGGCGGTTCCGGCAGGAGCGCTGGCCGGACGCCCAGGTCCAGCTCGGCCTGCCCAAACCCGCCGAATCGTTCTTCGCCGGGGCGAGCTGGTCGGCCACCGCCGGCCAGGACCAGCGCCAAGGCGTGGTGCCCGAGACCTTCAAGGACCGGACCCTCCTGTCGAACGTCGACTCCGCCGTCTTCCGCTCGCTGCTGGGCACCGTCTCGGTCCAGTCCACGCGGCCCTTGGTGCTGTTCGACTACCCCCAGCGCTACGGCGGCTTCTGGTTGGGCTACGACGCCGCCGTGCCGGTCGGCCAGGAGCAGACGGTCGAGATCACCGTCCGCCTGGAGCCCGCCAAGCTGACCGTCGAGGGGGTCACCCTGTCCGACTACTCGGTGACCGAGGCGGTCACCGACGGACGGCTGGCGGTCTCGCTCAACGCCCGCGGACAACCCGGCGGGCCGGCCACGCTGCGGCTTCTCCTGTCCGCGCGCAAGGGCGAGGCGCCGGCCGGCGAGACGCGGGCCGAGCTGGTCCTGACCGAGCAGCCCCGGAAGCTGGCCGCCGAGTTGCCGCTGCAGCAACCGGGCCGGTACCAGGTGCGGATCGCCTTCCAGCTCGCCGACGGTCGGGACCTGCTCCGGCCGCGGACCATCGCCGTTCAGGTGCCGCCGGCGCTGGTGGTCACGCCGGGACGGTCGGTCTACCTGGGCGATCTGCCGCCCGAGCTGCTCATCCGGGTGCGGCCGGAGCTGGCCGGCCGCCCGTTGCGGCTGGTCGCCGAGGCCGGCGAGCTGCGGGCCGAGGTCGAGCCGGAGGCCGGCGGCCTGACCCGGCTGCCGCTGCCGGCCGGGCTGTCCCAAGGCGCCACCGAGTTCCGCTGCCGGCTGCTCGACGGGCAGCGGCTGGTTCAGGAAACCACCGCCGTGGTGCGCCGGATGCCGCCCAAGCCGGGCGCGGTGATCATCGACTACGCCAGCCGCGGACTGCTCGTCGACGGCCTGCCGACCCTGCCTTTCGGGTTCTACATCCGCCGCGACGTGGCCCAGATCGCCGGGGAGGAGGCGCCGTACGGCTTCACCCATGTCGCGCCGTACCGGAACAGCGCAACGTTCCTCACCGACGATCAGAAGCGCGCCGAGATGATCGCCATCCTCGACCGCGTCGCGGCACTGGGGATGAAGGTCCACTACGACATCCGGAAGATTGCCACCGAGCCGGAATCGGACACCAAGTGGGAGACCTTGCGGCGGGAGGTGTCAGCCGTCCGCGATCATCCGGCGATCCTCGCCTGGTATCTGGCCGACGAGCCCGAGCTGCAGGACATCCCGCCGGAGCGGCTGGCCGCCGCCTACCGGTTCGTCAAGGAACTCGACCCTTACCACCCGTGCAGCCAGGTCTTCGCCAACCGCGACCAGGCGCCGGACTACCTCGACGGGCTGGACATCCTCATGACCGATCCGTACCCCATCCCGCGCGGGCCGGTGACCGCCGTGGCCGACGCGGCGGAGCGGTTGACCGCCGCCGTCGGACCGGGCGTGCCGCTGTGGATCGTCCCGCAAGCCTTCGGCGGCGGCGAATGGTGGCAGCGCGAGCCGTCGCCGGCCGAGGAGCGGGTGATGACCTACCTGGCGCTGATCCACGGCGCCACCGGGATCCAGTACTTCATCCGCGACCCGGCTTTCACCCGCCCCTTGCCCCGCCTGCTCAACGCCTGCCGCGACCTGGCCGCGGAGGCCGCCGAGCTGACCCCGGCACTACTCTCGCCGCTGCCCCGGCCGAAGGTGACCTGCGCCGACTCGGCCATTCACGCCGCCGGCTGGCGGTCCGACGACGCGTTGACCGTGCTGGCCGCCAACACCGAGAACCGGCCCAAGCCGTGTCGCCTGACCATCGCCGGCGCCGCCGACGGGATGGCCGAGGTGCTCTTCGAGAACCGCGAGGTGGCGGTCGCGGGCGGCGTGATCGACGAGCCGATCGACGCCTTCGGCACCCGCGCCTACCGGCTCCCGCTGAAGCCGGAGGAGCCGACCGCCGGGCTGTCCGCGGGCAACCTGACCGAGAATCCCAGCTTCGAGCGCCAGCACGTGCCCGGCTCGCCGGACGGCTACTACCTGGGCGGTGAGCCCGATCCGGGCGCCCAGGTCCGGATCGACTCGCGGGTCGCCCACCACGGCCGGCATGCCCTCCGGCTGGTCGCCCCGGCCGACGGCAAGGGGCACCAGATGTCGCCGTTTCCCATCCCGCTGGCCGCGGGCCGGCGATACCGGGTCAGCCTGTGGGCCAAGAGCCTCCAAGCGGGGGTGACGCTGGTTCTGTCGGTCGGCGGCCTGGACGCCAAGCCGGCCACCTTCACGCTGACCGAGTCCTGGCAGGAGTGCGCGCTGGAGGGCGCCGCGCCGAAGGACGAACGGCGCGGTCAGATCCGCTATCGCCTGACCACCGCCGGCACCGCCTGGATCGATTTGGTGCAGATGGTTGCGTTGCCCTGACCGCGAGGCTGGTATCATCCCGGCGGGATCAACCGATGCGCCTTGCACACCTTACCGATCTGCACGCGCGCTGGCATCAGCCCAGCACCAGCCGCTCGCCGCGTCGGCGGTCGCGGGCGATGCGCGAGTTGTTCGCGCGGGCCCTGAGCGACGTGGTCACGCGCGGCGTCGATGCCATCGCCGTCACCGGCGACCTGCTCGACGTCCCGGACTACCTGCTCACCCACGACGACTACTACGACTACGACCGGGCCACCTGGGAACAGGAGGTGGCCGCCGACTACGGCTGGCTCCGTGACTTGCTGGAGGCCACCGGCCTGCCCTACCTGGCGCTGCCCGGCAACCACGACTGGTTGGCGGTCATGGCCCGTTTCTTTGCCGCCAACCAGGTGGTCGAGCTCGCCGGCCACCGGCTGGTGACCTTCTGGGATCGCGACTTCTACGCCCACGTCCCGCGGCGCTTCGACCGCGAGCGGACGCTCATGGAGCAGGCGCTCGGCCAGGACGGCCCGCCGCAGATTCACCTCCAGCACTACGTGATCACGCCCGAGCTCAACCAGGGCTGGCCGCACACCTACCTGGAAGGCGAGCATCTCCGGCGGGCCCTGGCCGATTCGGGAAAGGTGGTCTTGTCGGTCTCCGGCCACTACCACCCCGGCACCGAGGCCATCTTCGACGGTCCGTGCACCTTCACCTGTGGCCCGGCCTTCGCCGAGTTCCCGCACCGCTACCGGATCTACGACCTGCACGACGGCGCGGTGGCCAGCGAGTGCTACGAGCTGCTCGACCGGCCCCTGGAGGCCGGCCGGCCGGTGGTCTTCCTGGACCGCGACGGCGTGCTCAACGAGCAACCGTCATGGCGCACCGGACCCGAGCCGCTGCGACTGGTGCCCGGTGTCGGCGCGGCCTTGCGGCGGCTCCAGGAGGCCGGGTACGCGCTGGTGGTGATCTCCTCCCAGAGCGCGGTCGGCGCCGGGTACGTGACCAGTGACGTGGTCGACGGCGTGTTCGACCGACTCGCCCGCGAGCTGTGGCGCGACGGCGTTTGTTGGGACGCCTTCTACTACAGCACCGGCGCCGGCTCCGCGGCGGTGCACCCCAGCTTCACCGACACCAGCACCGCCAAGCCCAGCCCGCACTTCCTCGAAGCGGCCTTCGCGCAGTTCCAACTGGACCGCAGTCGGGCCTGGATGATCGGCGACAATCTGGGCGATCTCCAAGCCGGCCGGGCCGCCGGCGCGCGGCCGGTCCTGGTCCGTACCGGTCACGGCCGCCAGGTCGAGTCCACTTTGTCGAGCCATGCCGAGCTGCGCGACGTGCAGGTCCACGACTCCATCGTCCAGGCTGCGGAGGCCATCGTTCAGGCCACTTGAACCGAGGAGTGACCTTGGACCACAATGTCTCGTGCGGACGCGGTGGCCAGCCTACCGACACGAACAAGTCTGACGGGTGAGGCCCCACCGGTGGGTCGACGTGGAATCCGCGCCAAGCGGTGTGGACCCGTGGAGCAAGCCAGGCATGTCCCATTTCACGCGCATCAGGACCAGGCTGCGGCAGCTCTCGCTGGTCGCGCGGGCGCTGCGGGATCTGGGGTATCAGCCGAGCACCGGCAAGGTCCGCGTGCGCGGGTGGGACGGGAGTTCGCGCCCGGCCGATCTGGTCGTCCAGATGTCCAACGGGTACGACTTCGGGTTCAAGCAGGCCGGCGACGAGCTGGTCCTGATCGTCGACGACTGGGGCTTCCGCGAGAACGTCAAGGAGCTGCTGGAGCGGATCGGCCAGCGTTATGCCTACCACGTCTGCGTCGAGCAGGCCGAGGCGCAGGGGTTCCAGGTGGTCGGCACCGAGACCACCGCCGACGGGTCGATCCGGCTGGTGGTGCAACGGTACACCTGAGGAGGCTCATGCCGAAGGAAGAGATCGAGTTCGTCATTCGCCCCGACGGCACGGTGGAAGAACGCACCGTCGGCCTCAAAGGCGACCGCTGCGAGCAGGTCACGGCCCGGATCGAACACTCCCTGGGCGTCATCCTGTCCCGCGAGGCGACGCCGGAACGGTACCAGGAGCCGGCCGCGGACCCGGCTGCTCAGGAGCAGGACGAGCAGGGCTGAACGGTTCCGGGCGGCGTCAGGATCCCGATTCGGCGGCGGAGGCGGCTGGTGGCGAGGCCATCCGTTGGCCACAGGCCACGGTGGCCTGGCGGTAGATGGGCTCCAGCGCGTCCACCAAGCTGGTCTGGCCGCGCCAGAACGGAAACGCGCCGAGCTGTCGCAAGAGCGGGGCGGGCACGGCGGGTGGCCGCCAGTCGGCCGTCGCCGGCGGCGGCTCGAGTGCGTGCCAGAACAGCTCGGGGTCGCTGGGCAACGGCTCAGGCTCGGGCGCCGCGACGGCACTGCCCGACTCGCCGACCACCAGGGCGGTCAACTCCTCGCGGGTCAGCCCGCGCAGCTTGAGCACCAGGAACGGATCGTCGTCGAAGGCCTCGGCCAGCAGGCAGTAGACTGCCGCGATGTGCTTGCAGGGGTTGGCCCAATCCGGGCAACTGCAGTCCGTTTCGAGATCGTCCTCTTCTTGCGGAAAAAGCGGGATGCCGGCCGCGGCGCAGACCGGTTCGAGCGCCTCGGGCAAGTGGCCGGCCAGCAGCTCGGCGGCGATCAGCGCCTGGCCCGACAGCGCCTCCCGCAACGCCGCGCGATGCTCTTCGCCAACCGGGCGCAGGCGGATCGCGATCAGGTACGGCGCCGGCCTCGAGCCCTGGACCCGCGCGGTGACCAGACCCGGCTCGATGTCGATGGACAGCACCTGCCCGGATCTGGCGTAGCTCCGGCCGCGACCGAGTCGCGCGCCCATGCCCAGCTCATAGAGCACGGCGGTCCAGCGCTTGCCCCACCAGGTGGTACCGAAGTCGCCGCGCTTGCTGCGCGCCTGAATGCCGCCCGCGGCCCGGCGAGGAGTCGAGCGCGGCGGATACCAGTCCCAGCCCATGTCAGCCCTCCCGCGCTTCGCCGCGCAAGGCCACCAGCTCGTGCAGGTCCTGATTCGACAACTCGGTCAGCCAGGACTCGCCGGTGCCGACGACATCCTCGGCCACCGCCCGCTTCCGGTCGATCAGGGTGTCTATGGCCTCCTCCAAGGTCCCGGCGCAAATCATCTTGTGGACCTGAACGTTCCGGGTCTGCCCGATCCGAAAGGCCCGATCGGTGGCCTGGTTCTCCACCGCCGGGTTCCACCACCGGTCGAAGTGGAACACGTGATTGGCCCGCGTCAGGTTGAGCCCCGTGCCGCCGGCCTTGAGCGACAGCACGAACACCGGCGGCCCGTCCTCGGATTGCTGGAACCGCTCGACCAGCGTGTCGCGGCGAGCCCGCGCCACGCCACCGTGCAGGAAGGCCATCTCGCGACCGAAGGTCTCTTGGAGGTGCCCGACCAGCAACGTACCCATCTCGGCATACTGGGTGAAGACCAACGCGCGATCGTCCACCGCCAGCACTTCCTCGAGCATCTCCGTCAGCCGCGCCAGCTTGCCGGAGCGCCCGTTCAGGACGGAGCCGTCGCCGAGCAGATGCGCCGGGTGGTTGCAGACCTGTTTGAGCTTGGTCAACATGGCCAGCACCCGTCCGCGCCGCTCGATCCCCTCGGCGTCCGCGACCTCGGCCTCGGCCTCGTTCAGCACCGCCGCGTAGAGCGATGCCTGCTCCTTGGTCAGCGAACAGAAAACTTTCATCTCCTGTTTTTCCGGCAGGTCGGCGATAACCTTCGGGTCGGTCTTCAGCCGACGGAGCACGAACGGGCCGGTCAGCCGCCGCAACGACGCGGCGGCGTCGGGGTCGCGCCCAATCTGGATGGGGAGGAAGTAGCGTTGCCGGAACTGCGCCGCGCTGCCCATCAGACCAGGGTTGAGGAAGGCCATCAACGACCACAGGTCGCCGACATGGTTCTCCACCGGCGTGCCGGTCAAGGCGATGCGGCAGTCAGCCGTCAGGGCGCGTGCCGCCTTGGCCTGAAGGGTCTCGGAGTTCTTGACGTTCTGCGCCTCGTCGAGGATCACGGCCGACCAGGCGACGTTCTGCAGGAACTCCAGATCGCGGTGGAGCAGGCCATAGCTGGAGACCACCAGAGCCTGTTCGCCGGCCTCCGCGACGAACGCGTCGGCCTTGCGCCGAGTCAAGCCGTGGTGGACCAGCAAGGGCATCTCTGGGGTGAACCGCTCCGCTTCCCGCCGCCAGTTGTTGACCACCGATGTGGGGCAGACCAGCAGGGCCGGGCGCCGCTCACCCGCCTCTCGCGCGGCGAGTACCAGGGTCAAGGTCTGGAGGGTCTTGCCCAAGCCCATGTCGTCGGCCAGGCAGGCGCCCAGGCCCCACCGGCGCATGAACGACAGCCAGGCGTAGCCGCGGACCTGGTACGGCCGCAGCTCGGCGCGGAGTCCGGCCGGCAGCGGCGGCGGGTCAGGCTCCGCGCCGCCGGTGAACTGCTTGAGCAGTCGCGCCATCCAGCCGGTGGCGGTCACCGTGGCGGCCCCGTCGGCGGTCGTGGCCAGCTCGAGCGCCTCGCGGACCGTCATCTCGCCGCCCGCCCGCTGGCGCAGGGCGGCGATGGTCCGCTCCAGGGCCTCCGGATCGAGCTGCACCCACTGCCCGCGAAGACGGACCAGCGGCTCCTTCAGCGCCGCCAGCTCGGCCAACTCGTCCAGGCTGACTCGGTGCTCGCCGAGGGCCACCTCCCAGTCGAACCGCACCAGCGACTCGATCGTCACGCCGCTGCCCTGGTGCTTGGCGCTGCGGATCTTGGCCCGCTGGGTCAGTCGCGCCGCGCCGCGGCGCCGCCACCAGGCCGGCAGCAGGACCCGAAAGCCCGCCTGCTCCAATGCCGGCGCGCTCGAATCGAGGAACTCGAACGCCCCGCTGGTCGCCAGCGGCACGCCGGCGCAGGGATCGGCCAGCGCGGCGTCGAACGCCGGACAGAGGCCGCGGACCTGGCCCAGGGCGAGCAGCAGGTACTCGCCTGGCCGCCCGTACCGGTCCAGCGCGGCGCACGGCCGGCCACCCCAGACCTGGTCCAGGTCCACCAAGAGGCTCGGGTCCTCGTGCGGCTGGAGCAGAAACCGCAGCCACCAGGTGTGCTCCTCCTCGTCCGGCTCATCGAGCCGGACGACCAACCGGAAGGGCGACGCGGCGGCCGCGCTGAGCGGTGCGCGCCAGTCGCGGATGGCCTTGGCCAAGGGCGCCAGCTCGGTCGCGGCTCCGGTGACGGTCGAGTTGGCGCGACTCAACGACGCCAGCCACTCCTCGTGGAGGGTGGCCGGGCGGCGCCGGTCCGAACTCGCGACCGAGCGCACCAGACAGTCCACGAGCTGTCCAACAAACTCCATCAGGACCATGCGCGCCGGGATCTCGGGCGGCTCGTCGGCCCCGCTCCCGGTCAGCGCCCGCGCCACGGGCGGCAGCGACCGCGCGAGCGCGGCGAGCTGCTCGCCGTCGGCGCCCAGGGTGACCGGCTCCCAAACCGAGCGGGCCTCCTCGGCGAGCACCACACCCGGCAGGTACTGCTGGCGCGTCACCAGCGAGCCCGCGAACCGGGCCGCCGCCGCCCACCAGCCCACTTCCGCGCCCGCCACCACGCCCGGCGCGAGACTGTGCCGGTCGCCGCAGCCGGCGAGGAAGTCAAGCGCGGCCGAGGGCTCGATCGCCCAGGCTTGCACGCGCCAGGGCTGAGGCCGCACCTTGCCACGCCCGCGCGGAGCCTCGGCAATCAGCGGCGTGGAGGGGAACGGCCGGGCGCTGCGCGTCGGCAGCCAGGCGGTCATCGGAGCCGCGGACTTGACGCTGAGTTTGACCGCCAGACCGGCCCCGGCCAGCGCCTTGGCCAGCGCCTTGCGGCCGGCGTCGAACGGATACGCCGGAACCCCGTCCTGGTCGTCAAGCGGGGCCGGGTGGTCCGCCTCGGCCCAAAGCAGGAGCCGGCCGTTGTGGTAGCCGAGATGGAGGACGATCATTCCGGGTTGGTTGACCTCTCTGGGAATCCCCCCTGCCGGGCAGCCGACCGCGGGCTCGCGGCCCGACTCACAGCGGGAGCTCGCGGCGCCGGTCCGATTCCCGGCCCGCCACCCAGCCATGGGGGACCTGCTCCGCCGGGAGCATTCCGTCGTCGGCGGGCAAGCCGCGTGTGGCGATCACCAGGCGGCCGGCCTCGACCGTTGCCACGCGGTATTCGTAAGGGAACTCGGGCAGGCAGGCGGTGGCCACGTGCCAGCGGCCGCCGGCACGCTCGATCTGGTGGGCGTGCGCGTGACCGCCGAACAGGGCGAACACCTGCGGGTGACCGTCGAGGACCGCGTCCAGTTCCGCCACGGTCTCCGGCCGGGCCGGGTGATGGGTCGCCTCGGTCCCGGTCAACCGCGCCGAAAGCGGGATGCTCAGCGGGTGGTGGACGACGATGGTCGGCCGACCACGGTGAGCGGCCAGGTCGCTGTCCAGCCAGGAGAGCTGATCGTCGGGCACCTGCCAGCGGCATTGGCCTTGCCGTTCCCAGTACGGCCGGACCACGCCCTCTCGATCCTCCCACCAGGTGTGCAGCACGGCGAAGTGCAGCCCGCCGTGGTCGAACGCGTACGGCCCGGTCCCGCCCGGCAGCGCCGCCGGCAAGTGCTCCGGCCAGCGCTCGCGGTCGCCCGGGGCGCAGGCGTCGTGGTTGCCCAAACAGAGGTATGTGGGACACGGCCAGTCGGCCAGGATCGCCGCGGCCTGGGCCATCTGTCCGGCGGTGCCGTCCTCGATCAGGTCGCCCACGTGGAGGGCGAAGTCGCAGTCCGCGAGGCCTTCCCCAAGCCGCCGCATCCGGCCGGCCAGGTGCTCGCCCGACGACGGGTTGTGCACCCCGGCCCGGTTGCCCTGACCCAAGTGCGTGTCGGCCACCAGCGCGAAGCGCCAGGCGCTCATGCCCCGTCGCCCGGTCTGCGAACCGGCCCGCAGTGCCAGGCCGGCACGGCCAGGTCGGCCGCGGTCAGCCCGGCCGCCTCAGCCACCTTGAGCACCCAGTCGAATCGCGCCACGGCCTCGGGCTGGTGGGCGTCCGAGCCGATCACGATCTTGCACCCGGCATCGACCGCGGCCCGGATCAGCGCAGGGTAGGATTCCTTGCACCCGTCGCTCAACTTGCGCGCGGCCAGCTCGTTCAGCTCGATCAGCGTGCCGTGCTCGGCGGCGGTGGCGAACAGGCCGCCAAACGAGTCCAGCACCGCGCCGCTGAACTCCTGAGCCAGGCCGGAGGCGGACAGGAACACCCCGGGATGGGCGAAGGTATCGACTTGCGGGTTGGCGATCACCTGGTCGGCCCAGGCGAACCAGCGGTCAACCATCTCGACCCGCTCCTGACCGGTCAGCTCCGGCTTGTCGTACCACCAGTGCCGGCCGCCGGGGTAGTGGTGGGTGCTGCCGATGACGTAGGCCAGGCCGTCGGTGCCGGCGACCAGGCTGCCGTCCTCGGCGAAACCACAGGCGTCGATCTCGGCGCCCACGTACACTTCACACGGCGCCTCAACCCGGGCCAGGTCGGCCAGGATGCGGTCCACCCGGGCCCGGTGCTGAGGTTGATGGTAGTGCTCGGTGATGGAGATGGTCCGCAGACCCTTGTCCGCCGCGGCGGTGAGGATGTTCTTGACCAGCATCGACTCATCGGCATGACCGCAATAGATGGTGTGAATGTGGGTATCACACGTGGGAGTGTCCAAGACCACGGCTCCTTGTCGGCACGATGCGCTCGCGGGCATTCTAGCATTCCTTTCGGGATACGTCGTGCCCGTCGCGTCAGTAAGGGGTGAACGGTGAGCGAGTCGCGGGAGGGTCCGCCGACCGAAGACGAGTTGCTGGCGCGCTGCCGGGTCGGCGAGGCGGAAGCGTTCGCTGAGCTGATTGAGCGGTACGCGCCGGAGGTCGGGCGGCTGATCGGCTGTCTGGTGGACGATCCGGACCTGGTCGCCGACCTCGCCCGGGAGACGTTCGTCCGGGCCCGCCGCGGCGCCTCGTCGCACCGGGGCGGACGCATCGGCGCGTGGCTGGCGCGGATCGCGGTCAACGTCGTGCGCGACGGCCGGCGGTACGGCTGGTTCCGCCACCTCGGGGCGCCGGAGTCGGCGGTTCGCCGGGCACTCGCCCGCCTGCCCGCCAAGCAGGGCGAGGCGGTGCGGCTGCGCTTCCTGGCCGGAGAGTCGTACGCCGAGGTCGGCCGGATGCTGGGCCAGACGGAGGACACCATCCGCACCCGGGTCGAGGCGGCCCTCGGGCCACTGCGCGAGGAGCTGGCCGACATGGTCGAGGTTACCCCATGAGATGCGCCCACTGCCGGCCGTTGTTGGAGGCGTACCGGCTGGCCGAGCTGGACGAAGGCCGTGCCCGGCTGGTCGCGGCGCACCTGAGCGGATGCGAGGACTGCCGACAGCGCGCCGAGTCGCTGGCCGTGTTGCCCCTGCTCCGCTCCGCCGCCTCGGGCGAATGGTCGCCGCCGGGCGGGTTCGTGCAGCGCGTCCTGACGGAGGCCGAGGAGCCACGCACCGCGGTCGAGTGGTCGACGGGGCGGCGGCCGGGTGCCCGGCCACGGCTCGGCGGCGCGGCGGCGGCGTGGCTGGGGGTGGTGTTCCTGACCGGGCTACTGGCCGCCGTGCCGGCGGCAAGGCGGGTGCTGCTGGGCCGGGATCTGGCCGGGCTGACGTTCGATGAGCGGCGTTTCGAGCTGCTGCCGTGGGGCGTCGCGGACATGCTGTTCAAGCCGGGCAGGGCGCTGGCCGTCAGCAGCCCTGCCCAGCGCCTGCACACCACCGCGGAAGCGCTCGCGGCGGGCTGGGCCTACGCCGCGCAGGCCGAGACCCTGGGCGGGCTTCATCCTTGGGATGACCAGGCGGCGCGCAGGTACCGAACAGCGCTGGACAGGTCGCCCGGAGAGCCGTGGCTCGCGTTGCGTTACGCCGACGCCGTCGGTGGTGCGTGGACGCAGGGCGACAAGTCAGGCCGGTCGATCGACCCGGCCTTGCCGGCGACGGTCGACGCGGCGACGGCGGCGGCGCTCCGGCTGGACCCTGACAACGCGGTCGCGCACTACCTCCGCGCGGCGTACCTGTGGCTGGCCGGCGACGAACCAGGATTCTGGTCGGCTCTGCGGGCCGGCAATCGGGCGCCGCGAGCCACCAACTACAACCGGACCGCGGCCGACTCGATGCGCCGGCTGGCGGTGGCTGCCCGAGTCACACCGCTGCCGCTCTGGGCCACCGTGTGGAAGGAGTGGCGGGACGATGCGCCGGACCCGCTCGCCAGCCTCGTCGAGGCTTCGCGGCAGTGGTCCCGGCGGGCCAGGAAGCAACGGTCGTCAGACCGGTTCCTCGACCAGCGGCTCGAACTGGTCAAGACCGGCGCCTGGCTGCGGGAGCGCGGCGAGAGTGTCGGCCTGAGGGAAGCCGGCATTCCGCTGGTGAACGATGCCCTGGAGTGGGCGGAGGGAGAGTTGTCCTGGGTGGAGCTCTGGCAGGCCGGCGGGCAGGAGATGGCGAGCCAGCTCCGGACGCGCGGCCGCGCGGCCGAGGCGGACTGGGTGCTGGGCCAGGCGACCGCCCACCAGACCGTCGTGCTGAACGGTGTCTCGGATATTCCCAGGTGGGCCTACGACCCGCTCTCCCTGCCCTGGCTATCCGCGTGCCTTGGCCTGCGCTGGCTGTCGTGGGCTCTCGGCCTCCAGGCGGTGGTGCTGGTCTGCCTCGGGTGGGCCCGCAGGGGTCGGGACCTCCTGCCGTGGCGGCTGGCCGAAGCCTGGCGCCAGGCCTTGCCGGCGTTGCCGGCGTCGGTGGTGCTGACCGGCATCCTCATCCTGTGGCCGGTCCTGGCCGGTACCTACGTCAGTGGGTCAGGCCGGGCGCTGGCGGCGGTCGTGGCGGCGAGCCTGATGATCCTGCCCTGGCTGGCTTGCCGTCAAGCCCTGCATCGGCTGGCCCGCCGGTACGACCGCCGCCTGGGCGCCGCGCGCGAGAACTGGGCCACGCGCCTGGTCGACGCCGACCAGACCTCTGCCTGCCGCGCCGAGTTCCTCCGCGCCGCGGCGCCGGAGTTCTACCTCACCGCCGCGGCCTTGACTCTGGCCGCGGCGCTGCTGCTGGCGGTGCCGGCGGCCATCCTGGAGCACGCCTTCGCCCGGATCCTGCCCGATCTGATGGCCGCCTTCCTCTGACGGCAGCGCCGCCGGCCCGGGTTCTCGGAGCTGCCGTCCGGACCAGGACCTTGAGCCCGGCCGCTCGGTCTGCTACGCTCACCGCGCGGAGTTGGCGATGTCACGTAGTCGCTGGTGCGTGGGCTGGTTGACCTTCCTGCTGGTCGCCCCGGTGGCGGCCGAGCCGGTGGTCCTCTCGGACTGTGAGACGGTGGTCGGCTGGACGGCGCGGGAGCCGGCCACGGTCGCCGCGGCGGCGGATGCCGGGGCGGGCAACGGAGCGGTGCAGATCGGGCTGCCCGGGACCGTGGTGCGGCAGTTGGCGGCCCGGGCCACGCCGGCGATGGCCGCCTGGGATCGCTATCAGGGGCTCTCGTTCTTGGTCAAGGGCGATGGCTCGGACAACTTCGGCTGCCTGGCGGTGGGCGGCGGCGGGTCGGACGGCGGGTATAGCTACATCGTCTGGTTCCCGCTGGGCGACACCACCTGGCACAAGGTCACCGCGAGCTGGGACGATCTGGTGCCCGAGGGGCAGTGCGACCCTATCGGCACGGCGGGCGCCCTGCCGCCGTCGGGCATTACCCAGATTCGCTGCGGCAGCCGCTGGAACATCGGCCACAACAACTACCCGCTGCCGAAGGTGTCGTTCGGGCTGGACCAGATCCAGCTCGAGGAGACCGCCGCGGCGCCGCGGAAGGCGCCCGATCCGGCGCCGCTCGCGGGCGTGGTGGCCAAGCTGAAGGCCGGCCAGCCGGTGAGCATCGTCTGCATGGGCGACAGCATCACTGCCGGCACGTCGCTCCCGGATCGGGACCACCAGCGCTACGCGGTGTTGGTTGGCAAGCGGCTGCGGGAGTGGCTGAAGAACGACCAGATCTCCTGCGACAGCCGCGCCGTGGGCGGCGCCCGGCTGACCGACGCACGGGCCTGGGTGCCGCGCGATTTCGCCGGGCCGCCGCCGGACCTGATCACCGTGCTCTACGGCTACAACGACAAGAGCGGACAGCACACCCGTGACTACTACCAGCGGTCGCTCAACGACTACTTGACCCGCCTGGCCCGGGCCACGGGCGGACGCAGCGCCATCCTGCTGTTGACCTGCCTGCCCGGCACCGGCCCGCGGTGGCTGATGCTGGACGACTACGCCGAGGCGGTGCGCGAGACCGCCAAGGCCCGCGGGCTGGCTTGTTTCGAGCTGCAACAGGTGCTCAAGTCGGTGGGGCGGGACGAGATTGAACAGTACTTCGCCGATCAGGCGCACCCGAACGTGGCCGGTCACGAGCGGCTGGCCGACGCCCTGGCCAGGTACCTGGCCGGCGCCGCCGGGGTGACGCCCCCGCCTCCGGCGCCGAAGCCGGTGGTCCAGGCCGGCACCTCACGCGCCTGGAACTTCGACGACGGCCTGGGCGAATGGCGGCTCGACGGTGACGACGTGAAGCTGATGGAGGGCCAGGCGAAGTCCGGCGCCAAGGCGCTGCGCTACCTGATGACCGGTCCGGCGCCCGACCACCGGCGCGCCTGGTCGCCGCGGCTGCCGGTCCAGCCCGGCCAGACCTGGCGCATCGGCGCGCAGGTCTACTGCGAGCAGACCGGACAGCTCGGGCTGTACGTCGGCTACCTGCCGGCGCTCGACGTCACCGAGCCGCCGCAGATCCAGCGCGTCCGCGGCGCCTCGGCACTGGCCGGGCAATGGGAGTCGCTGACCGGCGACATCACCGTCCCCGCCGGGGTTGGGGCGATGACGGTGCTGGTCTGGGCGCCGAAAGAGGGCACCGGGACGTTCTGGGTGGACGACGTCGCCGCCGAGGCTAGATGACCTTGTTGAGGGAGTACTCGATGATCCCCTCGGCGCCGCGCTCGATCAGGGCGGGGATGAGGGAGCGGACCTGGGCTTCGGCCACGACGATCTCGACGCTCAGCCAGTCGCTGTGGTAGAGGTGCGCCACCGTCGGGGAGTTGAGCGCCGGAACCACGCCCATCACCGCCTCGACCTTGTCCTGGGGCACGTTCATCTTCAGCCCGACCATGCCCTCGGCGTCGAGCGCGCCTTTGACCAGCAGGGCGATGTTCTCGATCTTCCGGCGCTTCCAGGGATCGGCCCAGGCGGCACGGTTGGCGATCAGCTTGGTATTCGTCTCCAGCATGGTATGGATGATCTTCAGCCCGTGCGCCCGGATGGTCGAGCCGGTCTCGGTGACCTCGACGATGGCGTCGACCAGGCCTTCGGCCACCTTCGCCTCGGTGGCGCCCCAGGAGAACTCGACCTCGACCTTGATGTCGCGCTCGGCGAAGTACCGCCGCGTGGTCTCGACCAGCTCGGTCGAAATCCGCTTGCCGTCCAGGTCTTCGAGACGCTCGATCCCGCCGTCGCCGCGCACCGCGACCACCCAGCGGGCCTTGCGGGCCGAGACCTTGGAGTAGATCAGGTCGGCCACCTCGACCACGTCGGCGTCGTTCTCGAGGATCCAGTCGAGACCGGTCAGCCCGGCGTCGAGCACGCCGCCGTCGACGTACTTGGCCATCTCCTGCGCCCGCACCAGCGAGCAGTCGATCTCCTCGTCGTCGATGTGCGGAAAGTAGTTGCGGCTGGCCGGCGAGATGTTCCACCCGGCGCGCTTGAACAGGTCGTAGGTGGCCTGCTCCAGACTGCCCTTGGGCAGGCCCAGCTTGAGCGTGCTCATTGGCCGTACACCTTCTTGGGGTCAAACAGCGGCTCGCCTTCGACCTCGAACCCGTCCTCGCGCAAGACTCGGTAGAAGCAGCTCCGGTGGCCGGTGTGGCAGGCCGCGCCGCCGATCTGCTCGACCTTGAGCAGGACCGCGTCGCGGTCGCAGTCGATCCGGATCTCGTGCACCTTCTGGACGTTGCCCGACGCCTCGCCCTTGAGCCACAGCTTCTGCCGCGAGCGGCTCCAGTAGGTGGCGTTCCCGGTCTCGAGGGTATGGTGCCAGGCATCCTCGTTCATGGTGGCGATCATCAGGATGGTACCGTCGCGGTGATCCTGCGCGATGGCGGTGACGAGCCCGCCACCCTTGGCGAAATCGGGCACCAACTGTTCGGCCATGGCGTTCCCTCCAAAGCGAGTCGTCATGCTACGACCGGGTCAGGATCCTGTCAACGAACCCGATCCGAAAGACTCGACCCGGCGCTGGCGCGCTGGTATAACTGGCTCGGGAGAAGTCTGCCATGTGGGGTTCCCGTCTGGTGTGGTGCGCGCCGGTGGTGTTGGCCTCGGCGGCCGGCGCGCAAGTGGCGGTGGTCGATGGCGGTCAGGCGCGCGCGGTGGTGGTGGTCGCCGCCGACGCCCTGCCGGTGGCGCGGTTCGCCGCGCAGGAGCTGATCGACCACGTCGCCAAGGCGACCGGTGTCACGCTCGCCCTGGCCGAGGAAGGCAAGGTTCCGTCGCAGCCGGCCGGCCGGATCTACCTGGGTGCCTGCCAGGCCGCGGCGGCGGCGGGGATCGATCCCGGCAAGCTGCCGGTCGAGAGCTGCTGGCTTCGCGCCGGCGGCAGCGACGTGTACATCGTCGGGCACGATTCCGACGGCGATCCGTTGGGCGCGGACACTCGCGCCGGCACGCTCTGGGGCGTCTACGAACTCCTTGAGACGCAGCTTGGCGTCCGTTGGCTGTGGCCGGGTGAGTTGGGCACCGAAATCCCCAAGACCGCCGCCTTCCAACTGCCCGCCATGGACCGGCAACTCGACCAGCGGCTGGTGCAGCGGCAGACCCGGGCCGGCAACCTCCGCCGGGGCGAGCTGCGGCGGGGGTTCACCGAGGAGGGCTTCCGGACCTACCGCCGGGCCGAGGCCGTGTACCTGCGCCGGCACCGCATCGGCCGAGCCCGGACGCTGCGCTACGGGCACGCTTACAACGACTGGTGGGGCAAGTACGGGGCCGAGCATCCCGAGTGGTTCCAGCTCTTGGAGGACGGCAAGCGCGGCCCGGCGGCGGGTCACGGCACCTTCTCGATGTGCGTCAGCGATCCCGGGTTCCAAGCCCAGGTGGTCGAGGTCTGGCGCCAATGGAAGGCCCAGCTTCCCGGCGAGTGGGTCAACCTGAACGGGTGCGAGAACGACATCCGCGGCCTGTGCACCTGTGCGCGGTGTCTGGCCCAGGATGGCCCGCAGCCCGAGAAGATCCACCCGCGGTTCGGGCCCCGGGTGGTGTCCGACCGCTACGCCCGGTTCTGGCTCGCGGTCCAGCAGTTGGCGGCCAAGGAGGATCCCGAGGCAACCATTCTGGGCTACGCCTACGTCAACTATGCCCCGCCACCCAGCGACGCGATCAAGCTCAACGAGCACGTCTGGGTCGGCACCGTGCCCGACCTGTTCTTCCCCCGTTCGGAAGAAGAGCAGGAGTGGGTCAAGCAACAGTGGCTGGGCTGGTCCAAGACCGGCTGTCGGCTGTTCCTGCGGCCCAACTACACCCTCGACGGCTACTGCCTGCCACAGATCTACGCCCACCAGTTCGCCGACGAGTTCCGGTTCGAGGCCGCCCACGGGATGATCGCCACCGACTTCGATTCCCTGACCGGCCAATGGGCAGCACAGGGCCCGAATCTGTACCTGCTGATGCGACTGCACACCCGGCCGGAGCGGACCGCGGACGAGCTGCTGGCCGAGTACTACGCCGGCTTCGGTCCCGCCGGGGCGAAGGTCAAGGAGTACTTCGACTACTTCGAGCGGTACACCACCAAGACCGTCCGGCAGATGAAGGAATCGGGGATGGGGATCTGGGCGCGGTACGCCTTCACCGCGCACAAGGTGTTTCCCGAGACGGTCCTCGACGAGGGCGGCAAGATCCTCGACCAGGCCGCCGCCGCCGCTCGCGAGCCGCGGCACAAGGAGCGGGTCGAGTGGCTCAAGCTGGGCCTCGAGCACGCCCGGATGGCGGTCCGCGCGGCGGCGCAGCTCAACCCCGACGAGCGCGGCTTCACCCCCACCGCCGCCAAGCGCGCCCTGAACGACCTGGCCGCGTTCCGCAAGCGGACCGAGGGCAGCTTGATCAGCAACTACGACTTCTGCAACTACATCGAGGGCCGGAGCTGGGGCGAGCCGGAAGGCTACGGCGGCGAGCCGCTGGTGGCCGTGGCCGACCAACCCGCCCCACTGCCCACCGGCGCGAAGCTCTCCCTGCGCAATCGCATGACGTGCGTCGTGCTGCTCAAGAAGGGCGAGAAGCTGTCGGCTACGCTGGGCTCGCAGAAGATCGGCAATCGCCCGGACCCGCCGGTCTGGTCGCTGTTCGACCCCAAGGACAACCGGGTCGCGGGCGGAGCCATCGAGTTCGGCAAGATCGCCGAGGTCGAGCACGTGGCTGAGGTGGACGGGGTCCACCAACTGGTCATCGACACCCGCGGCAACGCCGTGCCCACGGTCTTGCGCAACGATCACGCGGTGGTCATGAACAGTCGCCTGACGCTGATCGGGCCGAGCTCGCCGGTCTACTTCTGGGTTCCGGCCGGGACGAAGTCGTTCACGCTCCGGCTGAACACCTCGTCGCCCGGTGAGACGGCGGTGTTCCGGCTCCTGGATCCGACCGGCAAGGTGGCCTTCGAGGGCGACACGACCGCCACCTCGGACCTCAAGCCAACCATCAAGGTGGGTCCGGGGCTGGACGGCAAGGCCTGGTCCATCGTCTACGAGAAGGCCCAGACCGGTGTGCTCGAAGACGTCCTGATCGAGCTGGGCGGCGGCCTGCCGAGCATCTATGCCTTGGCCCCCGATCGGCTGCTGCGGCCGGCGCCGTAGGACGCGGAGGGTAGCGGATAGTGGGGTGGGGCGAGGTCCTGTGGTCCGCTTGGCAGCCGGCCACGGGATCTCCCCGCGCGCTACCTCACCCGTTGCCTGTCCGCCAGCGGCATCCGCGGCAACGCCCGGACGAATTGCCACATCCCGCGGTCGAGGCACTCGCAGCCGATGGAGAAACGCGACGCCGCGATGTCCGTGGCCGCCCTGACCGGCAGGCGACCGAGCAGCCGCGCATCTTTCAGTCCGACCGCGCCGCAGACGTCCGTGATCATGGTCGTATCCATGCTACCCGTCGCAGTCCGCCGGCGTCAGTTGCACCGACACGCCGCCGTCGACCACCAGCCGCGCGCCGGTGACGTTGCCGGCCTCGGCCGACGCCAGGTAGAGCACGGCCGCCGCCACGTCGTCGGCGCTGGCCGGCTCGCCCAACGGGATGTTGGCCCGGCGGCGCGCTTCGCTGTCCTTGCCAAGGTGCTCCCAGCGCTCGGTCCAGATGTAGCCGGGCGCCACGGTGTTGACCCGAATCCGGTGCGGCGCCAGGTCCACCGCCATCGCTCGGGTCAAGGCGTCGATGGCGCCCTTCGAGGCGCAGTAGGCCGTCCGGCCGCGGACCGGGCGGTCGGCGGTGTTCGAGCTCAAGTTGACGATGGCCCCGCCGGCTCCCCGGGCGATCATCCGCCGCGCCGCCGCCTGACCGCAACGGTAGTAACCCAACACGTTGACCGCCATCACCGCCACCACGAACTCGTCCGGCACGTCGACGAAGGTCGGCCCGACACCGAGGTGGACCGCGTTGTTGACCAACACGTCGAGCCCGCCCAACGCGTCATCGACCACCCGGAACAGCGCCTCGACGCCGTCGGTGGTGGACAGGTCGGCCGGCGCCTCGACCGCCGTGCCGCCCGCCTCCCGGACTCGCCGGGCGGCTGCCGCCACGTTGCCCGGATCGGTGCCGTTGACCACCACCGCCGCGCCTTCGGCGGCGAAGCGCAGCGCGATGCCCAGGCCGGTGTTGCGCGACGAGCCCGTCACCACCACCCGCTGTCCCGCGAATCGGGCCATCTCAGTTCATCCCTTCGCCGCCCTCGGCCGGGCAGAAGACGTGCTGCCAGAACTCGCCGACCCGGCTCCAGTAGTCCTGGGGCAGCCGCTTGCGCGCCTTGGTGTGCCGCGCCCCGGGCGCCAACCAGAGCGCCGCTCCCGGCCCGATGGCCGCCTCAATGCGCTCGCTGCCGGCCGGGTCGGTCATGAAGTCCGAGCTCCCGTGGATCAACAGCACCGGCCGGCCGGCCAGCTTCGGCGCCTCGGCCAGGGGCGAAACAGTCGTTGGATCGACCCCCAGGCCGCGGACGATCAGCGCCCGCGCCGGCGCGCCCAGGACCGGCGCCGCGAACTGGAAGATGGTCCGCAAGTGGCGGTCAAGCCCGCGGTCGAGCCGGTCGTAGGCGCTGTCGGCCACCACCGCCCGGACGCCGGGGTCGCTCGCGGCGGCCATCAGCGCCGCCGCGGCGCCCATGGAGAAGCCCATCAGCCCGATCTGCGCCCCCGGCCGGCGACGGCGCACCAGCTCGACGGCGGCCAGCACGTCGTCGGTCTCTCGCCAGCCGATGGTTGAGCGGTCGCCGCCGCTCCGGCCCCGCGCGCGGAAGTCGAATGACAGCACCTCGAAGCCGGAGCCGAGCAGTTTCGGGGCGCAGTCGATCACGCCCAGCCGGTTCTCGAAAGCGCCGTGGCAGAGGATGACCACCGACCGCGGCACGAACTCACGCCCTGGCTCGGGGGAGAGCAGCCACCCCTGAAGCTCCGCGCCGTCCGAGGAGGTGAACCCGACCGATTCGCAGGCACATCCCTCCGGCACCCGGCCGTCCCGCACCGGCCGGGTCACCGGGTGCAGCACGTAGTACGGCGCGACCACCGACGCGACCAGCCAACCGACGAGCAGGACCCGGGCCACCCGCACCCAGCGCGGCCGGGTCCTGGCGGCGCACGAGGGCGTCTCGGCGGCGGGGATCATTCGTCCACTGCCTCGTACCACCCCACCGCGTCCGGCGGGCGGATTTCGGTCAGGGTGCCGACGTAGTGCCGGAGATTGCGACGCTCGTAGGGATGCTCCGCGATGGCCTCCAGGTTCAGGTCGAGCCCCAGGCCGGGACCCTCTGGAATCAACATGCAGCCGTCGGCGAAGCGGACCTTCTCGGTGGTCACCTCGCGTCGCCAGGGGACGTCGGTGTTCATCGTCTCCAGCAGCCAGAAGTTGGGCACGCAGGCGGCCAGGTGGAGGGTCGCCGCGTTGGCCACCGGGCCGATCGGGTTGTGCGGGCAGACCATCCGGCTATAAGTCTCGGCCATGGCGGCGATCTTCTTCAGCTCGCCGACCCCGCCGACGTGGCTGACGTCGGGCTGGAGGATGTCGGCACAGCCCAGCTCCAGGTAGGTCCGCGCGTCCCACCGGGAGTAGAGCCGCTCGCCGCCGGCGATGGGCACGCTGCTGCGCCGCACCACCTCGGCCATGCCGGCGGGATAATCGGGCATCACCGGCTCCTCGAACCAAGTGACGTCGAAGTCCGCCAGCGCGTGGGCGATGCGGATGGCGGTCGGCACGTCGAACCGGCCGTGGCCTTCGACCAGGATGTTGACCTCCGGCCCGGCCGCCTCGGCGACCGCCTGCACACAGGCCAGCGCCTGCCGCAGCTCGGGCTTGGAAATGGTCCGGTAGGCCTTCCCGAACGGGTCCCACTTGAGTCCTTGAAACCCCTGCGCCACGGCGGCGCGGGCCTTTTCGGCGAACTCGTCGGGGGTCTTGGCCGGCGAGAACCAGCCATTGGCGTAGCACGGCACCCGGTCGCGGACCTTGCCGCCCAGTAGCTGCCAGACCGGGACGCCCAGGTCCTTGCCCTTGAGGTCCCACAGCGCCATCTCGACCCCGGACAGGGCGGTCATCAAGACCGGCCCGCCGCGCCAGTACGAGTCGCGGTAGGCCTCGTGCCAGATGGCCTCGACATCGTGCGGGTCGCGGCCGATGAGGTGCCGCTCCAACTCGCGCACCGCCTCGGCCACAGTCGGCTCGCGCATCTCCAGGGTGGCTTCGCCGATGCCGTACAGGCCGCTGTCGGTGACCAACCGCACGAACACCCAGTTGGCCCGGTAGCAGTGGCACACGTATGACTCGACCGCCGTGATTTTCATCGCCCGTCTCCCGCCGCCTCGCCGCGCCCAGCCCCGCTCAGCAGCGGCGCCGGGGCAGTCGGCGCCAGCCCGACCGGATAGGTCCGACGCAACCCAACCGACCCGTCCGCTCCCCCACGCGGCTCGCCCCTATGGCGACTCGTCGTCCGGTGTTGGCCGGCGTCGGGTGCGTGGGGTGCGGGTCGGCGGCTCGGGCTCGGGCTCCGGAGTGCGCTCGGTCCGCTCCGGCCGCTCGGGCCGTTGCCGGCGGGGGGTCCGGCGGGTACGGCCGGGCTCGTCACGAAGGAAGTCGTCGTCGGGCTCGTCGCGTCGGTCGATCGGCCGCTCGCCGCCGGACTTGCGCTGCTTCAGGTACCACACCGCGGCCAGCATCGCCGCCGCCGTGAGCGTGTCCACCACCAGCGGTCCGGGCTCGTGCTTCAAGCCGCTGTACAGCGCCGACAGGCCGACGAAGATGACCAGCGAGATATACCAGGCGCGGGTCAGCTCGGCGTGGCGCTCCTCCAGCCAGCGGTAGGTGATCTTCCAGCGCCGCAGCTCGTTGCCGAAGGCCACCAGCACGGTCAGCACCGTGACCACGTTGAAGCACACGTTCTTGAGGATCAGCACCACGCTCGCCAGGCTGTCCATGACCGTTCCTTACCGGCGGCTGTTGAGGTACTCCTCGACGTCCACGGCCCGGCCCTCGTCGGACGAGGCGCCGACCGATTCCACCGTGGCCAGGATCCACAGGTTGTGGTGCATGCCCTGGACCGGCTCCGGACCGCCGGCGAGCCAGGCCAGCCAGTTGTTGGTCACCCGCGTCTCGGCGCCGGTGGTGTCGCCGGGCTGGAGGATTTCCTCGTCACCGCCGTCGGCCGGCTTGTAGACCGCGCCCCGGCCGCCCACTTCGAGGCTGCCCAAGGTGCAGTCCACGGCGAAGTTGTTGTCTCCCCGGTGGCTCATGAAGCTGCTGTTGAAGCTGCACACCGCGCCGCTGCGGTATTCCACGATGGCGTACATCCCGGCGCCGCCGCGATACGGGCTCCAGCTCGGGTTGAACTCCCGCGCCCGGACGGTGGCGGGCAGCGAGTCGAAGATGCTCCAGGCGGTGTCGAAGTCGTGGACGCCGCGCTCCCAGCCGTAGCTCTGCTTGTCCTGGCCGGAATGGTGGACGTTGGCGCGTTTGCTGAAGCGGGTCATGAACCCCGCCTCGGCCTTGCCCGCGCGCCCGCTGGCGAGGAACTCCATGGCCGCCACGTTCGCGCCCGAGTACCGCGCCTGCTGGCCGACGACCAGCTTCACCCCGGCCTCGTCGGCGGCGTTGACCACCTCGATGGCCTGCCGCAGATCGGTGGCGAAGGGCTTCTCGACCAGGACGTGCTTGCCGGCCCGGACCGCCGCCAGGCACATCGGGTAATGCTCCTTCGGCGGCGTGATCACCACCACCGCTTCGCAGTCGGTGCCCTGGAGCGCCTGAGTCCAGTCGTGCCAACAGGCCGACTCGTCCACCCCGGTGTGCTCCCGCGCCTGGGCCAACGCCTCGTCGCGGATGTCACACAGGCCCACGATGTCGATGTCGTCCCGCGCCGGCCACTGCCGCACCGGCCAGATCCCGCGCCCGCCAACCCCGATCAGCAGCGTTCTGAGTGCCATGCCCTACCCGACCTTTCCGTCGCGCGGTCAAGCGTACCCGTTGGCCAGAAACCAGTCAATCGCGCGGCCCAGCGCCCCTTCGACCGGGCTTTGGGGCAGGCCCAGCTCGGCCACCGCCTTGGCCGGCGAGAAGTACATGAAGTGCCGCGACATGCGCACGCCCTCGATGGGGATGCCGGGCTCCCGCCGCCGCAGGATGACATTGACGAAGTGGTCCCCGTAAGCGGCGGCGAAGGCCACCGCGAACGGCACCCGCAGCCGCGGCCTGGGCCGGCCGGTCAGCTCGGCCAGGATGGCCAGGATCTCTGACAACGTCAGATTTCGGTGGCCGAGGATGTAGCGCTCGCCGACCCGCCCCCTCTCGGCCGCCAGCAGGTGCCCGGCGGCCACGTCCCGGACATCGACCAGGTTCAGGCCGGTGTTCACGAACCCCGGCATCTTGCCGCGCAGGAAGTCGACCACGATCTTGCCGGTGGGCGTTGGCTTGACGTCCCCCTCGCCGACCGGCGTGGACGGGTTGACGATGACGATGGGCTGCCCGGCCGCGGCGCGCTCTCGGACCAGCTCCTCGGCCAGGTACTTGGACCGCTTGTAGTGCCCGACCATGTCGGTCAAACAGACCGGCGTGGATTCGTCGGCCGGGGTCCGGTCCCGGTTCAGCCCGAGGCACCCGACGCTGCTGGTGTAGACGATCGTCTCGCACCCCTCGGCCGCCTCGAGCAGGGCGCGGGTGCCATCGACGTTGACCTGGTACAACTCCTCCGGCCGCGGCGTCCAGAGCCGATAGTCGGCTGCGACGTGGTACAGCGTCCGGCAGCCGGCGCAGGCCGCCCGCAGCGAGGCCGGATCGCGCAGGTCGCCGACCGCGAGCTCCACCCCGAGGGGGGTCAAGCGGGAGGTATCGCTGCCGGCGCGGACCAGGCAGCGGACCGCCTCGCCGCGCTCGACCAGCCGCCGGGCGACGTGGTAGCCGATGAAACCGGTCGCGCCGGTGACCAGCGTGGGCATCTCAGTCCAGCTTCACGACGCGCACGTCGTCGTACCAGCAGGCGTCGTCGGGCGAGCGCTGGCCGTGCGCCGAGAGGAGCAGCACCAGCCGGCCGGCGCCGTCCGGCACGACCGCCGTGCCGAACAACTCGCTCCAGCCGTCGGCCGGCGCGGCGGGGACGATGAACACGTCCAACGGCTCGGCGCACCACTTGCCCTCGGCCGTCTGCCAGCGCACGCGCAGTCCGGCCTCGCCGGCGCCGGTCGTCCGGCAGAAGGCGGTGATCGCGTAGTGGTGTCCCGGCTCGGCGTCGCAGTACTGGATCAGGCAGCCTTCGGCAACGCCGGCCAGTCGGCCAGAGCCCTTCGCGCCGCGGCCGAGCTCCCGGTCCCAGGCCGGCTGGCCCCGGCTCTCGGCCGCCTGCCAGAAACTCCAGCCCGGCGGGGCGCCGCCCTCCTTCCAGTCCTGCTGCCCACCCTCGCGGCGGGGCACGCTGGATTGGTCGAACGCGCCGTTGAGGAACAGATTCACCGCGCCATCGCCCAACTCGGCCAGCGCGTGGCGCGCGCCGGCGAGGGGATCCCGGGCGAACCGCAGCAGCGACTGGATCCCGGGCAGGGCCACCTCCCAGTCGTCCTGACTGACGCGCTTGTTCTCGGTCGGCCACCAGCGCCACTTCTCACCCCACAGCCAGACGTACTCGTCGGCCGCCTCCAGGGCGTTGTGCAGGTTCTCGCGGAGCTTGGCCAGGCCACCTTCGAGGTAGTACTTCGAGCCGGGCGGGTTGGCGTAGGCGTCGAGGTAGACGCCGAAGCTGACCTGGACCTGGGCCCGGTACTTGGCCCGGTTCTCCGGCGAGACCAGCCGCTGGCAACGACCCTTGATGTTCAGCGCCGCGGTCAGGTACTGGTCGCGGGTGCGGAACATGTAGGCCGACTCACAGCCGTCGACCAACGTCACCAACGGGCCGACCTCATCGAGCCAGCCGTCCAGGAAGGCCGGCAGGAGCCCGTACCCGGCGACCTGCAAGATGCGTTCCGGCTGATCGGCCCGCGCGGCGCCGACGTTGATGGAGTTGAGGAAGTAGCTGAAGATGGTGATCTCGGGGTACTCGGCCATGACCGCCCGCATCACCGCCGCGCCCCGCTCGCGGGCCTTGGCGGCGTATTCGGCGAAGGTGTGCTGGTCGTGTCCAGCCTGCGACAGCCAGGCGAACTGCCGGTAGGGTCTGGCGTACGGCTCGGGGTCGAAGTTGATCCCCTTCACGCCGCCCTGTTTGGCCACTCGGGCGATCAGCCGCCAGTGATCGACGATCTGCTCCCACCCGGCGTCGTCGAACCAGTCCACGTCACCGGGATTGGCGTTGAGCTTGACGAAGCAGTCGGTGAAATGCTGGAAGCGGGTGGCCTTGAGATCGGCCGCCAGCGGCTCGAGCCACGCCCACTGCCAAGGCTCTCGCCCGAACGCCCGACCAGGCGCCTCGGGCATGGCCTCGGGCATGAGGTTGAGCAACGTGCCGTCGACCGGCCGCTGCTCCATGACCGCGAGGTTCGCCCGCAGCGACCGGGTGTCCGGCCGGTCCCAGCCATTGGCGATGATCTTCTTGCCCGGCGCGGCGGAGGGGAGGGCCAGCAAGCAGAGGATTGCCGTCAGCCGGGAAGCGCTCAGCGGACTCCGGGTCATGGCACGGCTCCGTGGAGGTCGGGAGAGACGCAGCGCGTCACAACGACACGAACACGCTCTGGTTGGACAACTCGCTCGCCACCCCTGCCCCGCCGAGCAGGATCCGCGGCGCCGGATCCTGACCCTTCGCAGACGAGTCGGGGTCAGACCTTGACTCTTGACACTCGCTCCGGGGCAAGTGTCAAGAGTCAAGGTCTGACCCCGACTCCCCCCGACTCCTCAGCCCGCCGCGTCGGCGGTGACTTCGGCCGGGATGGACGGCGGGCGGCTCTTGCCGTGGGGCTTGGTCAGGTTCCAGAGCATCAGCTTGACGAAGTCCTTGAAGTTGCCGCTGGCGTCCTTGACCGCCGAGGCCTCGAACCCCGAGTGCATGTAGCAGTTGCGGCAGCGCTCGTCCTGGCGGGTCTCCCAATAGTCCCAGTCGACCCCGTTCCAGAACTCGTCCCAGGTCGGGAAGTACTTCTCGCCGATCAGATAGCACGGGCCCTTCCAGCCGAGGGGGGTGCGGGTGACCGTGCTATAGGGCGAGCAGCGCAACTCGCGCTGCCCGGCGCAGAACTCCAGGAAGGCCGGGGTGGCCGTCAACGGGTAATGCCGGCTGAGCTGCATCACCCGGCCGAACTTGCGGTGGATGTCGTCGCGCTTGAGGAAGATGTCACGGTCGACCGAGGCGTACTGGTACCCCGGCGAGATCAGCATCCCGTCCACGTCGAGGCCCATCATCAGCTCGCACAGCTCCTCCACCTCGGCCATCTCCGTCTCCTGGTAGACGGTGGTGTTGGTCATGGTGTAGTAGCCGCGGCGCTTGCTCTCGCCGATCATCTCGACGGCCTTGTCGAACACGCCCTCACGGTCGCAGACGTAGTCGTGGGTGCCCTTCATCCCGTCAAGGTGGACGTTGACGATCAGGTGCGGGTCCGGCGGGATGAGGTCGAACACGCTCTTGTCCAGCACCAGGGCGTTGGTGCACAGGTAGATGTACTTGTCCCGAGCGACCAGACCGGCGATCAGCTCGGGCAGCTCGGGGTAGAGGGTCGGCTCGCCGCCGCACAGCGACATGGTCGGCGCGCCGCACTGGTCGATCGCCTCCAGGCACTGCTCCAGCGGCAGACGGTCCTTGAGCTTGCCGGTGTGCCGCTCGGTGCTGCAGCCGATGCAGGCCAGGTTGCAGGTATACAGCGGCTCGAGCATCAGCACCGTGGGGTATCGCTGGCGGCGCTGCCGGGACTGGGCCATCATGTATCGCGACACGGCCATGGTCAGGCCGAGTGGAAAACGCATCGGTGGGCGTCCCTTCCCGCGGCCGGCGGCGGGCCGCCGAGCCGCGTGACGACAGGCTCATGATAGGGACGGGTCCGGGTAGTGTCAACCGGCCCCGAGCGCCGGCGCCGGATAAATTAGGGACGCCACCCTATTTCTCAAGTAACTGATAAATAGGGTGGCGTCCCTAATTAGTCGGGTGGGTGGTTTACCGTCGGCTCGGACTGGCTACATGATGGGTGAGAGGGTTACTGACCGGCCGCCCGGCGCGCGTTCCTGCGAGTCGGCGGCATGAGGGGGACGTACGTCCCGGCGACCGGCGGCCGTACCGTCCGGCGACCTTAGGGCCGACGGGCGTTGTGCCTGTTCGCTGGAGGGACGACTCATGAAGAGCGTCATCACGATTTCCCGCGAGGCGGGCAGCAGCGGCGACGCCATCGGGTACGAGCTGGCCAGTCGGCTTGGCTACACCTGCGTCAACCGCAGCTTCGTCGACCTGATCGCCAGGAAGGCGCGGGTGGCCCCGTGGCAGGTCGAGCGCGTCGAGCGCAGCCCGGAGGCGCCCCACGCCGACAGGCCGGCCGGCTTCGAGCACGCCTACGACGAGCGCCGTGGCCGGGACCTGGACCGCCTCATCCGGCGGCTGGGGTACGGCGAGCAGTTGGACACCGAGGAGTACCTCAAGGCGCTGCGCGACGTGATGCACGACCTGGCCGCCATCGGCCAGGTGGTGATCATCGGGCGCGGCGGGCAGGTCATGCTGCACGATCTGCCCGAGGCCTTCCACGTGCGCATCCTGGCGCCCGAGGAGGAGCGCATCGCCGAGATGCAGCGGCGTGAGGAGATCAGTCGCGAGTGGGCGGTGCACACCGTCAGCATCATCGACAGCCTCCGCGCCGAGCTGCTCCGCCGGATCGGGTGGGAAGAGGACGACCACAAGCTGTACGACCTGATCTTGCAGACCGAAGGCAAGAGCGTCGATCGCTGCGCCGACGAGATCGTCGGCGCCATCGAGGCGGCCTCGCGGGAGAGTGAGTTCGAGCCGGTCATGGGCCGGCTCGAGTAACGGTCACGGGTTCGGCGCGGCGGCGACCGTGGCCCGGCAGTCGACATAGGTGTTGGCGGCCGTGGCGTCCGGTGGCCACAGCCCGGGTGCCGTCTCGGTGACGGCGGTGGCGCAGGCCTGGAACAGATTGCCACGGACCGTCCGTCCACCACCGGCGCCGAGCCGGTCGGGCGCCAGCGCCAGCGCCGTCGCGCCGTCCTCGTCGAATCCGTGGAAGCGGTTGTCGACCACCGCGAACGCGCCGGCCAGGAGCAGCGCCTGCCGGACTCCGGGGACCCCGCCACGGTCGATCAGGTTGGCCCGGAAGACCGAGGTCGGCGAGCCCCAGGCGGTCAGCACCACCGGCCGGAGGCAGCTCGTAAGCGTGTTGTCGTGCACGCTCCAGTTGGCCGACGGCGGGTAGACTTCGAACATGTCCCCGACCTTCAGTTTGGCCGGCTCGGCCAGCCTGAACTGCTGGCTGTCGGGATCGAAGTCCTCGATCCGCACCGGGCCTTGGAGCTTGCCGGCGCTGGTCCAGACCAGCTTGTAGTCACGGTAGCGGTGCGAGCGCCGCCGCTCCAGCGGGACGTGGCCGCCGGCCGAGGTGAAGGTGCGCGCGTCACTCACCTCGCCCACCCGCGCCTGGCCGGTGACCGTCTCCAGCCCGACGCCCAGGTTGCGCAGCAGGTTGTCGTGCACCACCACGTTGAGCGCCGGCTCGCGCAGCCGGATCCCGGTCACCTGCGCATCCGGCGCGCCGCGGACGTAGATCTGGTTGTCGCTGATGGTGGTGTCGGCGGCGCCGAACAGGTCCACCGCGTGGCGCGGCTTGGAGGTCGGGCCGATCTCGGTCAGGTCGAACAGGTTGCCGGTGATGATGGTATTGGCCGAGGGCAGCCCTCGCGAGTCGCCCATGCCCCAGATCTCGATGGCCGACGAGCCGAAGTTGACGAACAGGTTGTTGGCGATGGTCACCTGCGTCGCGCCGGAGGCCGAGCGGATGGCGCACCCGCCGTAGGGCACCACGCTCTCGAACACGTTGTCGGCGACGATGTGTTGCCCGGAGCCAAGGATCTCCAACTCCGGCCGGCGGTTGCGGATGTTGCCGATGGCCACCGTGCCGGCGTTGCGGATGTAGTTGCCGACGATCTTGACGAACCTCGAGGCGCCTTCCCAAGCGCAGCCGCCGACGTCGACTATCCGGCAGTACTGGATGCTGGTGTTCTCGGCCAGGTCGTTGTTGTTGAACCCGTTGCGGCCACAATCGATGGCCCAGCAGCGGACATAGTCGATGGCCTTGGTGTACTGCGCCGGCTCCTTGGCCCCGTCGCGGGCCGGGCCACCGGACCAGAACGCCTCCAGCGACATCCGGTAGGCGTGGACGTTCTCCACCAGCACCCGCTCCGTCGCCCGGACGCCGGTGGCGAAGCTGGTCTTCAGGTCTTGACCCCAGATCCCCCGCGAGCCCAAGGTCCGGAAGTGCCCGCACTGATCGCGCTCGGCAAAGCCCATGTTGCCGATCATCTTGAAGTCGCGGACCGTGCACTCGGTCCCGCCGCGCATCATCACGATGCAGCCGTTGCCCTCCGAGATGTCCAGCACCGAGTTCTCGCCGTCGACCCCGGCGATGGTCAGACCGGCCGGCTCGCTGACCGACAGGCCCTGGGCCAGGCAGTAGTGGCCGGCGGGCACGAACAGGTTGCGCCGCTGCTTGAGCGCCTGGTTGACCGCCTCCTGGAGCGCTGCGTCGTCGCGGTGGCGCAGCACCGCCTCCGTGCTCGACTTGGTCGGGGCGTCGGCCAGCGTGATGGTCTGGCCGTCGACGGCGGTGATGGTCGACAGCAACTGCTCCCGCGCGGCGAAGGTGCACGAGTAGCCCTCCTGCCACGGGAACTGGTGGAAGCGGACCTCCAGCCCGCCCTGGAGCGGCTGCCAGTCGTAGCTGATGGGGACCTTGTCCCGCCAGGTGCGACCCAGGTCGTCGCTCCAGCGGAAATGGAACGGCTCGACCGGCTCGACGTCCAGCACGTACACGGTCCAGCCGGTGCAGGTCGCGTCGTAGCCACGGATGTCGATGATGTCCTTGGGCGGCTTGCCGGACATCTTGGCGTAGGTCGTGCCCGGCCCCCACATCCGCGCCGCCTCGATCCGCGGGTGGCACTTGGACAGCATGATCCCCTGGCCGACCGCGAAGTCGCCCGGCTCGGCGACGGTGATCTGCTTCTCGCCGGCGGTCACCGTGGCGGTGGTGTGGAAGTCCGAGCCGGAGGCTCCGAACTCACGGGCGTTGAGCCAGCCGTCGGACTGCGCGCCGGCGGCGGTCAGGGCGAGCAGCACGAGGCAGGCCGCGACGATGGTGGTCGAGGGCATGATCTCTCCCCGGACCGCGAGTTCCCGGACCGAGCGACGATCCCTGCCCTCAGCGGCGGCCGTAGATGTCGGTCAGCTCGTGCAGCCGGGCGGCGGCCGCCGCCAGGTCGAGGTCGGGCGACAGCCGCCAGGTCCAGTTCCCGCCGGGCCGGCCCGGGGTGTTCATCCGCGCCTCGGAGCCCAGGCCCAGGACGTCCTGCAGGGGGATCAGCACCGTGTCGGCGACCGAGGCCGAGGCGAGGCGGATCAGGTCCCAGTGGATCTCGTCCGGCTCGCGGCCGAGGTAACGCACCACGCGCGCTCGTTCGGCTCCCTCGCGCGTGGCCCACCAGCCGACGACCGTGTCGTTGTCATGGGTGCCGGTGTAGACCACGGCGTTGGCGGGGTACTCGTGGGGCAGGTAACCAGCCTCCGAGCCGGGGATGAAGGCGAACTGGAGGACCTTCATGCCGGGGAACGCGAAACGGTCGCGCAGCGCCTCGACCTCCGGGGTGATCACCCCCAGATCCTCGGCCATGATGGGCAGCGAGCCGAGCGCCTGGCCGACGGTCTCGAACAGCTCGGCCCCGGGCGCGGTGACCCACTCCCCGTTGACGGCGGTGGATTCGCCGGCCGGCACGCGCCAGTAGGCCTCGAACCCGCGAAAGTGATCCAGCCGGACCTCGTCGACCAGGGTCAAGGTGACCCGGAAGCGCTCGACCCACCAGTCGAAACCGCGCTCCGCGAGCCGCTCCCAGTCGTAGAGCGGATTGCCCCAGAGCTGGCCGGTGGCGGAGAAGTAGTCGGGCGGCACGCCGGCCACGGCCAGCGGCGCGCCGGACTCGTCCAGCTCGAACAGCCCGCGATTGGCCCACACGTCGGCGCTGTCGTAAGCGACGAAGATGGGGATGTCGCCAACGATGGCGATGTCCCGCTCGGCCGCCAACTCCTTGAGCGCGGCCCACTGCGCCCGGAACAGGCACTGGACGAACTCGTGGAAGCCCACCCGCTCGGCCAGCTCGCCGCGCCACTGGCGCAGGGCGGCCGGATCGCGCCGCGCCGCGCCGGGCTCCCAGGTGTTCCAGACCGCGCCGCCGTGCTCTTCCTTGAGGGCCATGAACAGCGCGAAGTCGGACAGCCAACCAGCCACGTCGGGCTGCTGGCGCACCGCCTCGAGCCGTTCCCGCGCGACCTCACCGGCGCCGTCCCGGTAGCGCTGCCAGGCCCGCTCGAGAAGCTGCCGCTTCCAGCCGATGACCCACCCGAAGTCGACCCGGTCGACGGGAAACGAGGGCGCCTCGCGGAGATCGTCGGGGCCCAGGAGATCGTCGGCCATCAGCCGCTCGGGCGAGACCAGCAAGGGGTTGCCGGCGAAAGCCGAGTGGCCGCTATAGGGCGAGTCCCCATACCCGGTCGGCCCGAGCGGATTGACCTGCCACAGCCGCTGCCCGGCGGCGGCCAGGAACTCGATGAACCGCTCGGCCTCCGGCCCCACGTCCCCGATCCCATACGGACCGGGCAGACAAGTCGGGTGCAAGAGAATCCCTGACGCCCGTGGAAACGGCACCAGCCACCTCCCAACCACCCCCTTACTATCGCACGCCCCGCCCAACCGGGCAACCATAAACGGGGACGGAGCCCTGTTTGTCCGCATGTTATTGCATGTTCTTGCGAACGATGAAAAGGGCTCCGTCCGTAACTGCTCAGCCATCAGTTCGCGCCCGGGATCACCCTTTCCCCTCCTTGCAAGGAGGGGATCAAGGGGTGGTTCGCGCCGCGTGGCGTGGTCGGCGGCGAACCACCCCTTAGTCCCCTCCTTGCAAGGAGGGGAAAGCCGCTCCCCAACGGGGTTTGCGGTTCCTGAGCAGTTACCTCCGTCCCCTTTATTCGCGGGCGGCTTCGTACATGGCGATGACGTTGGCGACCGGGACCTCGGGGGCCAGGTTGTTGCCTTCTCTGAGGATGAACCGGCCGCCCTCGCGGACGCCGGAGTCGAGGATGCGGTGGACTTCGGCTTTCACTTCGGCGGGGCTGTGGGTGCACAGGAAGGGCACCGACGGGCCGCCCTGGATCTGGACCTCGGGCCCCAGCTCGCGGCGCAGGGCGGCGAAGTCGACCGGGAAGCCGGTGTCGAAGCTCATGATGTTGAGCTCGTCGCGCAGCGTAAGGAAGTGCCTGGTGGCGTCGCCGCAGAGGTGGATCGAGTTCGGCCCGCCCTCGCTGAAGGTGTCCACCAGCCGGCGGTGGCGCGGCAGAATCATGTCCCGGTAGAGCGGCGTCGAGAGCAGTTGGACGCTGTCGTCGGCGAAGCCGTAGCCGGGGGTGGTGAGCGGCTGGCCGAACCGCTCCCGGAACGCCTTGATGCGGGTGATGGTGGCCTCGACGATGTAGTCCAGCAGCTCGCCGGCGTAGTCGGGGTCGGCCAAGAGGTCGGTGAAGAACTCGGTCGCGCCGCGCAGGTTGCAGGCCACCGTGACCGGGCCGTCGGTGCCCAGGCCCGAGACGCCGGCGGAGATCAGCGGCCGTCCGGCATACTCGTAGCCGGAGGCGATGCGCTCCTGGAAGTAGTCGTAGAACCGCCACACGTCGGCCATGACGCCGGCGCCGAAGGGGTCGGGGAGGCCCCGGTCGAAGAGCATCCGCTTGTTGTCGTCGCCCAGGATCGGCGTGGTGTCCGGGACCTGGCGGGCGTGGAAGCGCAGCGGGCAGCCGAACCAGGCCGCCTCGTAGGCGTTCTGGAAGTCCGTGTGCACCGACCAACCGGTGCTCGGCAGCCCCATCTCCACATCTTGGGGGAGGTGGTGGCGGACCCAGTGCTGATGCTCCACCTGCCGCTGCAGCATCTTGGCCGGGTCGCGGCAATACTCGGGGAAGTCGATCCCGCTGGGATTGGCCTCCGGCCGCCACATGGTGTAGCGCACGTTGATGCCCAGAATCATCGGCGCGCGCTCGGGCCGGCGCTGGTGGTAGGCCTCCCAGACCGCCTTGACCTGTGCGTTGTGCGCCTCGAAATCGACCGCCGCCATGGTCCTCTCCATCCTCGCTCCAGCCGCCTGTGAAGCTGGATTCAGGTCGTGTTGACCGTGCTCGGGGGCAATGATACACTGCCTCGCATGGCAATCATAGAGCCGTTTCGGGCGCTGCGATTCAGCCCGGCCGAGGTGCCGGACATGACCACCGTCACGGCTCCGCCGTACGACGTCATCGGCGCGGAGTTGCACCGCGAGCTGCTGGCGGAGCCGCGCAACATCGTCCACCTGGATCTGCCCGAAGGCCCGGCCGACCTGCACGATTCGAACAACCGCTACCGCACCGCGGCCCGGGTCCTGGGCCAGTGGCGCGACGCCGGTATCCTTCGCCGCGACTCGTCGCCGGCGTTGTACTTCTACGAGCAGACCTACCGCTGGGCCGGGACCGAACTGACCCGCCGCGGGTTCATCGCCCGGGTCCGGCTGGAGCCGCTGGGCGAGAACATCCACCCGCACGAGCGGACCTTCAGCGGGCCGAAGCTGGACCGCTTCAACCTGACCGTCGAGACGCGCTGCAACCTGAGCCAGGTCTTGGGGATCTATCCCGATCCCCAGGGCGAGGTGATGGCCGGCGCCGCCGGGAGCTTCGCGCGGCGGCCGGAGGTCGAGGCGGTCGGTCGCGACGGGGCGGTGAGCCGCGTCTGGGTGGAGACCGAGCCGGCCGCGATCGCCGCCGTGCAGGGCGCCATGGCCTCGCGTCCACTGACCATCGCCGACGGGCACCACCGGTACGAGACGGCGCTCAAGTACCGGTCTTGGCTGGAGGAGATGGAGGCGCTGCCGGTCGACCACCCGGCGCACTACACCACCTTCCTGTGTGTCAGTTCGAGCGACCCGGGCCTGCGAGTGATGCCCACCCACCGCGTATTGTCGGGCCTGCGAGGTTTCGACCCGGCGGTCCTGCGCCGCGACGCCCTGGCGCGGTACGAGTGGCAGCCGGTGGACCGCGACCCGGGTGACGGCGCCGCGCTGGACGCCTGGATCGATCAGCAGCCGCTGGACGCGCTGGGGCTGCTCACCCGCGATGGCGTGGCCCTGCTCAAGTCGCGCGCCGGAGACCCGTTGGCGGCGGCCCTGCCCGACGCCTCGGCCACCCTCCGCGGGCTGAACGTCTCGCTGCTCCACCGCGACCTCTTGCCGGAGCTGGTCGAGCCGCTGTTCGGCGCCGGCCACATCGATTACGTGCACCAGGCCGCCGAGGCGGTCGAGCGCGTGCGCGACGGCGCCGACCTGGCGGTGCTGCTCCGCGCCACGCCGCTGGAGACGATCCTCGAGGTGGCCGCCAACCACGAGGTGATGCCGCAGAAGAGCACCTACTTCTACCCCAAGGTGCTGACCGGCCTGGTGCTCTACCCCCTGCTCGACTGACCCGCGCGATGGACAGGGACGCCAGGGACAACAGGGATCCAAGGGACGAGAGCCAGCCACCGCGCCTGAAGATCGCCGGTTGCCGGGTGTAAGTCGCTTCGTGTGCTGCCGGCGAGCGCCGGGAGGGCGAGGCTCCCGCCGAGCCGCATCACCGATCACCTCCGGAATCAGGGATCCTCCAAGTCCGTCACGCCCTCCGCAACGCGGCTCGGCCGGAGCCTCGCCCTGTACCCTGGGGGCCGTCGGAGGGGTCCAAACCCTCGACAGGGACGTGGCCGCTGGCGGTGAGCAGCCAAGCCTC
>JAANMV010000398.1_pt1 | contig 54190 bp, 43 predicted proteins | sample 7279661 | NCBI WGS metagenome assembly JAANMV01 (sample SAMN14094540, study PRJNA606508) | bioreactor metagenome | isolation source: A lab-scale SPAN reactor treating ammonium-rich wastewater day 121 | place: Ireland: Galway | collected 2017-05-16
CGCTCCAGGTCGGTCCGGAACGCACGCCCGAGCGCACGCTCGATGTCGTCGCCCGTTTCGGTCGGGATGTCGCCGAACACGCGGTTCGGCCCGGCCGAGACGATGGCGTAGGCTGCGTTGCGAAACTCGGGGTTCGAACGGGCAGGCTCGTCGTCGTTGGGCGCGTCGTTCTCAGGCGCGCCGAGAATCTTCGGGACGTTGACGTCGCGAAGTTCGACGACCTGCCCCATCTGCGAGCCGCTCGGACGACCCTGCTCCCAGCGATAGAAGCGGTACGGCGTGCCGAAGCGATCCACCAGCGACACGCGTCCCACAGCGAGATCCTCGGCGACGACGTTCCCGCCGCGACCGGGGTCGTACAGGGGCTGCGTGCGCTTCGAACTGCGCCGGATGAACGAGCCGTCCGCCCGTGGCGCGCCGAAGCCCGGGCCGGCCACGCCGTCCACCTCCGCGCCCAGCGAGCCGAGCAGGTAGTACGCGAGGGAATACTCGGAGAAGCGATAGTCGCCGCTCGCCGGAGCCGTGCTGGACGAGTCGATGCCGTTGCCCCGCAGGTAGGCCATGTCGGCGGGAACAGCGCGGTTGTAGACACGCGGGTTGAACTTGCCCGGCTCCTCCTGGTCGGCGACGAGCGGATCGGCGGAATCCGGGAAACCGGGATAGCGGGCGACGTTGCCGTCCTTTACGAGCGCGGGGAGGAAGCCGAAGTCCGAGCGGAACTGCTCGACGGCGACCCGGATGGCGACCACGTCCTGCTGCGAGGCGGTCTGCCGTGCGGTCTTCTGGACGTGGTTGAAGCCGACCAAGAGCAGCCCGATCAGGAGCGAGATGACGAGGAGCGTCACCAACAGCTCCATGAGCGTGAAGCCTCGGCGGCGTGCCTTCGGGATGTGCCGGCCAGTCTGCACGGTTCTTCCTTCCCGCCGGACGGTCCCGGCGCGGGTTCGTTCTCAGACCGCGCCGCCCTGGAGCGACTCGATCATCGCAACCAGCGGCATGAACATGGCGACGACGATCGTCCCCACCATCACGCCCAGCACCACGACCATCAGCGGTTCGAGCAGGCTGACGAGCGAGGCCACGGCGACGTCCACCTCCTCGTCATAGGTGTCGGCGATCTTCAAGAGCATCGCGTCCATCTCGCCCGTCTCCTCGCCCACGTCGATCATGTTCACGACGATGGCGTCGCAGGTCTTGCTCTCGCGGAGCGGGCCGGCGAAACTCTCGCCTTCACGGATCGAGTCGTGCACCTTCGCCAGCGCCTTCTCGAAGACGTAGTTGCCCGAGGTCTCGCCGGTAATCGTGATGGCTTCGAGGATCGGAACGCCCGCGGAGATGAGCGTGCCGAGCGTCCGCGTGAAGCGCGCGATGACGGTCTTGCGGATGAGCTTGCCGAGGACCGGCGTCCAGAGCAGGAGAATGTCGGTCGCCGCCCGCCCCGGCCCCGCCTTGCGGATGAGCTTCCAGAAGACAAACGCCGCGAAGGGGAACGCCACGATGAAGACCGCGCCCGGGACCATCTGGTCCGGGCTGGCCTTGCCCGCGACCCACCGGCTGGTCTCGATGAGCCAGACGGTGATCCCGGGAAGTTTCACGCCGAAGTCGGTGAAAATCTCCTCGAACTTCGGGATGATGAACATCATGATGAACGTGAGGATGATGATGGCGACGCTGACGACGACGACGGGGTAGACCATCGCGCCCTTGATGCGCCGCTTGAGCCGCTGGCTCTTCTCCATGAACTCCGCGAGGCGCTGGAGAATGACGTCCAGCACACCGCCGATCTCGCCCGCGTTCACCATCTTCGTGTAGAGGCGGTCGAACGCGCGGGGGTGCTTCGCCATCGCCTCGCTGAGCGACGAACCGCCCTCGACCTCCTCGCAAACGCCGAGGAGCGTGTTCTTCAACGGTCCCGGCTTGGCCTGGGCCTCGAGAATCTGGAGCGATCGCAGCAGCGGCAGGCCCGCGTCCTGCAGCGTGGACAACTGGCGCGTGAAGACCGTGAGCTGCTTGGCGGAAACCCGCCCGATGCCGAGACTCTTCTTCTTCTTCTTGACCGTCGCCGCCTCGCCCGCCACGGCGGACTTGCGGACCTTCTGCTCTCGCACGGATGTGGGGAAGTACCCCTGCGCCTTGATGCGCTGAATGGCCTCGTCGCTCGAACCGGCCTCGACCGTGCCCTTCTGCGGCTTGCCCGAGGCGTTCAGGGCTTCGTACGTGAAAGTCGGCATGGCTGTCGCTCCGCTGGTCCGTCCCGTCCGCCGTCGCCGCTGGGGACCGGCGGCGCGTGCGCGCTCCTCCGCGCGCACGCCGCCGCGTCAGTCCTCTTCGGCGATGGTCTCCCGCACCACCTCGTCGATCGTCGTCTGGCCCTCGTAGATGGCCAGCAATCCCGCGTCGCGAAGCGAACGCATCCCGCGTCGCTTCGCATGGTCACGCAACACGCTGGTGCTCGCCTCCTGCATCACCAGTTCGCGCATCGCGTCGTCAATCTCCATGATCTCGAACAGCGCCATCCGCCCCCGGAACCCGGACTTGTGGCAGTTGTCGCACCCGCGCCCCCGGAAGAACCGGCGGCCACGCACCGTCTCAGGCGTCAACGCGAGCTCCATCAACTCCTCTTCCGTCGGCGTGTACTCCTCGCGGCACTTCGGGCAGATCGTCCGCACCAGCCGCTGCGCCACGATGCCCTCCAGCGTCGCGGTCAGCAGGAACGCCTCCAGCCCGAGATCGACCAGGCGGATGATCGAACTCGGCGCGTCGTTCGTGTGCAGCGTCGTCAGCACGAGGTGGCCCGTCAGCGACGCCTGCACCGCGATCTGGGCCGTCTCGAGGTCTCGAATCTCGCCGACGAGAATGATGTCCGGATCCTGACGGAGGAAACTGCGGAGAGCGCGGGCGAACGTCAACCCCACTTCCTCGTTCATCTGGCACTGGCACAGACCGTCGATGTCGTACTCGACCGGATCCTCTGCCGTCAGAATCTTCGTCTCCACGTCGTTCAGTTCGGCCAGCGCAGCGTAGAGCGTGGTTGTCTTGCCCGAACCGGTCGGGCCGGTCACGATCACGATGCCGTTGGGCTTCTGGATCAGCTTGCGGAAACGCGCCAGGTCGTCCTCGCGGAAGCCGATGCGCTCCAGACTCAGCTCGACGTTCGAGCGGTCCAGCACGCGCATCACCACGCTCTCCCCCCACATCGTCGGCAGAACCGCGACGCGGAGGTCCACCGGGTTCCCACCCACCATCAGCTCGATGCGGCCGTCCTGCGGCAGGCGACGCTCCGCGATGTCCAGGTGCGACATGACCTTGATGCGGCTGGTGATCGCCGGGCCGAGATGCTTCGGAGGGGGCACCATCTCGTACAGCACGCCGTCGATGCGGTACCGCATCTTGAACTCGTTCTCGAACGGCTCGAAGTGGATGTCCGAAGCGCGGTCCTTGATCGCCTGCAGCAGCACGAGGTTCAGCAGCTTGATGACCTGGTTGTCCTCCGCGGCCTCAAGCACCGCGTCGAGGTCGATCGACGCCCCGCCCTTGTCGAGCGCCTTGAACCGGTCGTCCGCCGCCAGGCCCGAGACCACGTCCATCACGGACTCGGTCTTGGAGTAATGCTTCTGGATGAGGGAGTCGATCGCGGCCGCGTCCGCGACGACAGCCTCCACGTTGAAGCCCATGAGCAGGCGAAGGTCGTCCACGGCCCGGAAGTTGTCCGGGCTTTTCAGGGCGATCTTCAGCCGCTTGCTCTTCGGATTAAACTCGATCGGAACGACCTGGTAGGTCTGCGCGTTCTCAGAAGGAATCGCGGCGAGGGCTTCCTCGGGAATCTCCATCTTGGAAAGATCCACGTATGCCATGCCCGCCTGACCAGCGAGACCCTCGGATACATCCCGCTCCGAGCAATACCCCAACTCGATCAGGAGCTGACCGATCGGAACCCGGCGGGTCTTCTGGATCGCCAAAGCTTCGTGAACCTGCTCGCGAGTCACATGGCCGAGCTTGGTCAGCACCCGACCAAGCTTCCTGCCCTTCAGTTCTGCCGGATCAATCGCCGTCACAGCACGACTCCTGCCGACCGGAACCGTTCTCTCGAATCAGCCCCGACCGAACCCCTATTCGACACAATAACCGACCAAGATGCGACGAAACAAGCGGAAAGAACCCGTTGATTCAATACGACTCGTTGGTTTTTGAACACACAAAGGCCAAGAGAACTGACCCTGAATGCAGAACAAAAACCTTACTAATTGGCCTCATTCGTTGCCGTCGAACTCGGTGTCCCACTCGGTCCGACCGACAGTTCTGCCGAGACGGTGGACCTTGTCGCGCAGGTCGCCTGGGTTCTTGGACTTGTCGATCATCTCCTCCGCCGAGATGATCCCCTTGGAGTACAGCGACCAGAGGTGGTCGTCCAGCAACTGCATGCCGAACTTCTTGCCGGTCTGGATCATGGAGTCGATGCGGAAGGTCTTGGCATCCCGGATGAGGTTGGAAATAGCCGGGGTAACCACCAGGAATTCGTAGGCCGCCACGCGGCCAGGTGTATCGATCCGGGCGAGCAGCTGCTGGCTCAGGACAGCGATCATGGCGGTCGACAGCTGGACTCGGACCTGGTTCTGCTGGGAGACAGGGAAAGCGTCCACGACACGGTCGATAGTCTTGGCCGCGCCGTTGGTGTGCAGGGTGGCGAAGACCAGGTGGCCCGTCTCGGCGGCACGGATTGCGGCCTCGATGGTTTCGAGGTCACGCATCTCGCCGACGAGGATCACGTCCGGGTCCGAACGGAGCACGCGGCGGAGAGCCTCGGCGAAGCTCGGCACGTCGTTGCCCACCTCGCGCTGGTTCACGATCGAGGTCTTGTGCCCATGGTAGTACTCGATGGGGTCTTCCATCGTGACGATGTGACGGTCGAGGTTGGTGTTGACGTAGTCGATCATCGTCGCCAGCGAGGTGGTCTTGCCCGAACCGGTCGGGCCGGTCACAAGAAAGAGGCCCTGCGGCCGCCGGATGAGTTCCATGACGATGGGCGGCAGGCCGATCTGCTCGAAGGTGAGCAGTTTGTTCGGAATCTGCCGCAGGACGATGGCGATGTCGCCCTTCTGCCGGAAGACGGAGACGCGGAAGCGTGCCGCGTCGCCGTAGGCAAAGCCGAAGTCCGTGCCGCCGACCTCCTGGAGTTCCTGCTGGTTCCGTTCCGGCGTGATGGACTTCATCAGTCCGACCATGTCATCGGAGTCGAGCACCTTGGTCTGAAGGTTGCGCAGGTGGCCGTGGAGGCGGATGGTGGGCGTGCGGTTGACGGTGAGGTGAAGGTCGCTGGCGCCGGTACGGACGACGGTGTCGAGCAGCCGGTCGATCTGCATGGTGGACATCGGAACGCTCCATCCGGCGACGCCACGCGGGGCGGCCGGTCATCAGGCCTGTTCATCCACGACCTGCGCGACTCGGGCGATCTCGTCGATCGTGGTCACGCCGGCCAGAATCTTGAGTCGCCCATCGCCGACCAGCGGACGCATGCCGGCGGCGAGGGCGGCGCGGCGCAGGTCCGCGAGCGAAGCGCCCTTGAACGCCATGTCGCGTATCTGCGAGTTCATCTGCATCATCTCGAAGATCGCCTTCCGCCCGCGGAACCCGGTGTTCACGCAGTGCTCGCACCCCACTGCCTTGTAGGCCTTGCCGAGCGCCTCCTCGGCCTTCAGGCCGACCAGCCGGAGGAACTTCGGGTCGAGGTCTTCCGGCTCGGCGAGTTTCTTGCATTTCGTGCACAGGATTCGGATCAGTCGCTGGGCCATGACCGCCTGGATCGACGACGCCACGAGGAACGGCTTGATGCCCATGTCCACGAGACGGGTGATCGCGGACGGCGCATCGTTCGTGTGAAGCGTGGAGAAGACGAGGTGGCCGGTCAGCGCTGCCTGAATGGCGATCTCACCAACCTCCCGATCGCGGATTTCGCCGACGAGGATGACATTCGGAGCCTGACGCAGCATCGAGCGGAGGATCGCCGAGAACGTCAGGCCGATGCCCTCGCGCACCTGACACTGGTTGATGCCCTCGAAGTTGTATTCGACCGGGTCTTCGGCAGTGATGATCTTCTTGTCGGGGCGGTTGAGCACGTCCAGCGCAGAGTAGAGCGTTGTGGTCTTGCCCGAGCCGGTCGGTCCGGTGACGAGGAAGATGCCGTTGGGACGGCGGATGATGCGGTTGAAGACGGCGAGGTTGTCCGCCTCGAAGCCGAGGTTTTCGAGGCCGATGCGGACCGAGTCCGGGCGCAGGATACGGAGCACGACCGATTCGCCGTGGTAGGCCGGGCAGGCCGACACGCGGAAGTCGATCATGTGCTCGTCGACCGGGAGCTTGATGCGTCCGTCCTGCGGGACTCGTCGCTCGGCGATGTTCATGCCCGCCATGAGCTTGGTGCGGCTCAGCAGGGCGTTCTGCATGCGCTTGGGCAGGTTGTCGCGCTCGATGCACACGCCGTCGATGCGGTAGCGCAGCCTCACCCGGTCGGCCATCGGCTCGATGTGAACGTCCGAGGCCCGCATCTTGACGGCTTCGGTGAGCATCCGGTTGCACAGCTTGACGATCGGGGCGTCATCCGCCGCCACGTCGATGGACTTGTCCACCGAGCGGTCCACGGAGCGGTCGATCGTGCGGTCGATCGAGTCGGTAACGAGCGATTCGCCCGGTTTGGGCTCCGCGGTCAGCGACGCTTTCGGCGCCCCGCCGCCCGCCCCCTCGATGAACCGCCTGATCTGCGAGCGTGACGCGAGCCTCGGCTCGACCTCCACGTTGAGACGGAAGCGGAGCATGTCGAGCAGTTCGAGGTCCATCGGATCATGGATGATGAGTTGCAGACGACCGTTCGACTTGCCCAGCGGGAGGATGAGGTGCTTGCGGACGAGGTCGTCGGGCACGAGTTTCATATCGATCTTGTCGCCCACGCCGTTTGCGGCGAGATCAACGAACTCCATGCCGAACTGGTTGGCGAGGGCCTTGGCGACCTGCTCTTCCTTGGCGAAGCCGAGCTCCACCATCGTCTCGCCCAGGCGCTTGCCCGCGCCGCGCGCCACCCCCACCGCCTGTTCGACCTGTTCCGGAGAGGTCACGCCCCACCCGACCAGGATCTCACCGAGCTTCTTCCGCGATCGTGCCATGACCCGAACGTTTCCCTTCAACCGCACCGGCTGTGGAACGGCCACCCGATCGTAGCGTGTCGCGGAAGCGCCGTGGCGGACACCTCCCCGCGAACACGCTCCTTGACCAGGACAGACTCGATGTCGATCCAGAACCTGCCGACCGAAACGCCGCAGGCGCGGCTACCGCCCCGCCTATGCTGGTTCGTCGGCGTGTTCCATACGCTTGGCGCGGCCGGGTGTTCCGCCGATGACCCGCTCCCGCAGGACACGAATCGTGCCCCAGACCGAGGCAAACCCCGCCGCCGGGCGATGTCTTCTGATCACCGCCGGCCCGACCCACGAACCCATCGACTCGGTGCGCTTCATCGGCAATCGCTCTTCGGGAAGGCTCGGCGTCGCGCTGGCAGACGAGGCCGCAGCACGCGGCTGGCGGGTGACCCTGTTGCTCGGTCCGACGCACCTTTCCCCGAGCCGATCCGAGGTCCGCACGCTCCGCTACCGCACCACCGCCGATCTCGCCTCGCTGCTCGAGAAAGAGCAACCCGCGTGCGACGCTCTCGTCATGGCCGCGGCGGTTGCCGACTATCGACCCAGGACGACACCGGACCAACTCGCGGGCAAGCTCCGACGCGAGAACAAGGCGATGGTGATCGAACTCGAACCGACCCCAGACCTTCTCGCGGCGTGCTCATCCCGGCGCCGACCGCGGCAGATTCTGATCGGCTTCGCGCTCGAACCGGAGGCGGAACTGCTCTCCTCCGCCCGCCGCAAACTCGAACGCAAGCGGGTGGACGCGATCATCGCGAACCCCCTCGAAACCATGGAATCGCCGGACGTTCGGGCGGTCGCCGTGCTGCGCGGCGGTGTCGAGCGCGATGCCGGCCCGGCGATGCCCAAGGCGAAGTTCGCCGGGTGGCTCATGAACCTCGTCGAGGAGTTGGTCGATGCCGCAGGGTCGTGAGCCGACGGATCGACGCCCGGCGTTTCGGCGTTCGGGACCGGGCGGGGCCGCGCCTCGGGAACCGCGTTCCGCTCGCGCACCGTCGGTTGGATCGCGCGATCGGCCGTCGCGCCCTGTCGGCCGCCCGACGGTGATCCACGAGGACGAGCACCTGATCGTGGTAAGCAAGCCTGCCGGCATGGCGCCGCTCCCCAGCCGCTCGGGCACGCCCGGCCCCCCCGCCGGTGCGACGCTGATCGGCTGGTTGCGAAGGTCGATCGCCGGAAGCGAAGCGCGCGGACTTCGCCTTGTGTATTCACCCGAGAACGATGCGTCAGGGCTGGCGGTCTTCGCGCGGTCGGTGCCGATTGCCGAATCGATCAAGTCGGAGTTCACGAGCCGGAAAGCGGACCGCCTTGCGTACACCCTCGTGCTCGGCGAAATGAAAGCAGGTGAGGGGACCGCCGACGGGACGATCCAGACGCAGCTGCGGCGCGACCGTGACGGGCTGTGGCACAGCATCCGGACGGACGAGTTCTCCGGGCCGCGTGCCGCGCCCGGGCCGCGCCGAGGCCCGTCCCGCGCTGCCGCGTCGGCGCGGACACACTATCGGCTGGTCCGAAGTGCAAACGGGCTGAGTCTGCTGCGGTTGCGCCTGGAAACCGACAGGCCGCATCAGGCCCGCGTGCACATGGCCGAACTGGGCCACCCGATTGTGGGCGACCGGCTCTACGGGCGACCGGAGCCGGGCGGACGGCGGACGATCGACCGGCTCGGGCTGCACATCGCCGAGTTGTCGTTCACGCACCCTGGAACAAAGCAATCGGTCCGGTTCAGCAGCCCTCCGCCGCCCGAGTTCCGGCGTGCCGTGGGCGACGAGAGTGCGGCCGAGCGAGACTCCCGCACCGGGAGTGCCAACGTCGGCTGGGAGGATGTCGCGGAGTGGTACGACGAACTGATCGCCGAGCGAGGCAGCGACCACTATGAACAAGTCATCCTTCCCGGCACCTTCCGTCTCCTCGGATGTGCGGCTGGGGCGCGAGTTCTGGACGTGGCTTGCGGCCAGGGCGTGCTGTCGAGACTCTTGAATGAACGGGGCATGCAGACCGTCGGCATAGACGCCTCGCAGCGGCTGATCGAGGCCGCGACCGCGCGGTCGGGGCCCCTGGGACAGTTCCTGGTCGCGGACGCCAGGGAACTGCCCGGGATGATCGACGACCTCGGCGGGCCGGCCTCCTTCGATGCGGCAGCGTGCGTGATGGCACTGATGAACATCGACCCCGTCGAGCCGCTGCTGCGGGGATGCGCCATGCTGCTGAAGCCCGCAGCGCCGCTGGTCGTCGTGGTGCTGCACCCCGCGTTTCGCGCCCCCGGTCGCACGGCGTGGGGGTGGGACAAGGCTCCCGACGGCTCTGCCAGGCAGTATCGCCGGGTGGACGCCTATCTCTCGCTTGAAAGACGCGAGATCGTGATGAATCCTGGCGGCACGGCCGCCGGGGCGCAGGCCATCACGACACCGACCTTTCTCCGACCCGTGGGCTGGTACGCGGCGCGCCTGGCGGATGCGGGATTCATGATCGACTCGGTCGATGAGTGGATCAGCCGCCGCGTGAGCCGGCCGGGGCCGAGGGCTGACGAGGAGAATCGTGCCCGCGGCGAAATCCCGCTATTCCTTGCGCTGCGCGCGCGTGCACGTGTACATGAAGTCGCGAGATGATGCAGGTAGTTGAACCCCCGCGCTAGGATGGTGCAATGAGCGAGCAAAAAAACGTAACGGGCGCTCTCAAGACACTCTTGAATGCGATAGCGGATGCGTTGGAATCCGACGCCGAGTTGAAGCAGGCGGCCCAGCGCGTGGCCGGTTTGCTGTTCGCGCCGACGGCCGCCGCGCCGCCGCGCGAGGTCCAGGCTCCGGAGTCGAAACCCGTAGTGCAGGTTGTGCAGCCAAAGGAGCAGATCCGGGGTCCGAAGCAGGTTTTGGAGTTCCGCATCGGCGATTCGGACCCGGTCGAGACGGTACTGCAGGGAAGCACCGTCCACGCGGTGAGGCCGATCGACCGGCCTGAGCCTTCGCCGATCATGACCCACCCGCCCGCGCCGCGTAGCGCGCCGGTGACAACGGCGGACCTGCCCGATCTCGAACTGGTGCGGCGGTCGGCGACGCTCAAAGCACAGGCGTGCGCTGCGCCACCCGGCGCGGCAGCCGAGCGGCTGATGGCGCAGATCGGTCGCGTGCGCGAGACCGGCGCTACCCCCGGCGACTTGTGGATGTTCGACCCGAAGCGGCGTGATCCGGAACACCTCGCGCTCGGAGTATCGGCGTACGAAGCGCTCGCCGTCGCGGCCGAACTGGGGCGAGCACTCGACAAGGCGGGGCGCATCCGTCCTGGCGGCGACCTTGAACGGCACTTCGCCCTGATGGCCCAGTCGCAGTCCGCCATCCGGCGCTTCGTCGATGAGCACCGGGGCGAGGTGGACACGGATCAGCTGGCGATGTTCCGCTGGCTGCGCACGCTCACGTCGGAGGAACGCTGCGGCATCCTGGTCGAGCGGTACATGCGCCGCGACGACGTGGCGGACCCCGCTGATGCCGCCGCCGTCAAGGCCGCGCTGAAGGCCGAACTCGCCGCGCTCGATTCATCGCTGAAGGTTCAAAAGATCCTCGACAACCTCAGGTACAAGGCGGAGCGCATCGCGACCGAACCGCTGCCCGCCCCTGACGAAGTGCAGCGGATGGACGAGCTCGTACGCGGGGCCGTCTCGCTCGGTGTGCGAACGAATGAGGGCCGATTGATGCGGGCCTTGGCTCCAGCCGTGGGCGTGCTCGATCCCGGCGTGAACGCGTCCCCCGAGTTCACCGAGGCTCTGGCGCACGCGCGCGCGCGCGCTGAGTCGAGCATACAAACGGATGACTCGGCAACAGACGCGCCGCTCGAACCGATCGTTGCCGAGGCGGCCGAGCTCCTGCAGCGCCGAGGAATCAAGCGCATGGCGATCGCGGGCGGGCTGGACTACCCGGCGCAGCGCCAACGCCTGGAGCGGGACTTCGACCTTGAGGAAGTAACTCGCGTGGAGGCTCAGGCCGACAAGTCGAACGCGGACCTCGGCTCCCGGATCGCGGCGGCGCGCCCTGACCTTGTGCTGGTGACACGGTGGCTGAGCCACTCGCAGACGGACGCGGTCGTCGAGTCGTGTCGATCGCGGGGGGTGCCGTGGGTGCGCCTGCCGTACGAGTCCGGCCTCGGATCGGTGCGGGTCGCGTCGGCGATTCTCGACCAGTTCGGGCGAGTGGCGGCACGCTGACCACAGGCGCGGTACAATCACTCCGCCTTTGCGGGCGTAGCTCAGTTGGTAGAGCGTCAGCCTTCCAAGCTGAATGTCGAGGGTTCGAGTCCCTTCGCCCGCTTTCCCGGTCAGCCGACATCGGCGGCGGTGCCGCCACGGGGCGCCCGACACCCCTTTCCGCGCCTTTTTTCCGCCAGCCCGATGACGAAGAACGTCCCCGCGGAGCATCCGAGCGACGCCATGAACGGCGCGTCGATCGGGAAGAGGTAGTTGAACACCAGCGCGCTGGCGATGCCAACGATGAGCGTCGCCGAGGCCGCCCACAGGCCGCCGAAGCCGGTCAGCAGGCCCATCACGCCGACGACGGCGATGCCCGCGGTGCCGAACGAATCGCTCTCCATGACGAGGTCGAGGATGCTCGTCCCTCGAAGGGCGATGAGGCAGCACGCGACGCCCGACAGGACGACGACGAGCCTCGCCGCGACGAGCCGGCGACGCTGCGTCATCATGCGCGCGGGGAGCAGGTCGTTCGAGACCAGGGCGCCGATGGCGAGGATTGTGGAATCGACGGTCGAGAGAATCGCGGAGACCAGCGCGCCGACGAACACCACGTAGACGACGGGGTGCAGCAGTTCTCGCGCGGCCACCGGGATGAACGAGTCCTGCGCGTCCTCAGAGAGGTCCATGCCGAGGTGTGCGCCGAGCAGGCCGATGACGACCGGCACCGCGCCGAAGACCAGATACAGGCCTCCGCCCATGAGAGCGGCGTTGCGCGCGACGGTCGCGGTTCGGCATGCGAGAACCCGTGACGCCGTCTCCTGCACGATCAGCGCGCCGATGACCGGCACGAGCCAGGTGTCGAGCCTCGTCCAGATCGACTCGCCGGCGGGCACGAGCGCGAGTTGCGTGGGTTCGATCATGGCGACGGCCTCGGCCGGCCCGCCGAATCGCATCACGAGAGCGACGGCCATCGCCAGCACGCCGACGAGGACGATCGAACCCTGCACGGCATCGGTGATGACGTCGCCGAGAAGACCGCCCAGGAGCGTGTAGGTGATGACGAGCACGGCGGCGACGATGATTGCGCCGTCCACGGCGAGCGGCGTTTCAAATGCGAGCACGTGGCCGAAGGCCTTGATCTGGGCCGCGCCCCAGATGAGAGATGTCGGGATCATGACGAGTGCGGCGATACGTTCCGCTCCGACGCCGTAGCGCCCGCGGAAAACCTCGGCGAGCGTCGCGCTCTCCGTCCTTCTCATGCGGGCCGCGAAGAAGAAACCGAGCAGCAGCAGGCATATCCCGTAACCGAGCGGGTCGGCCCGGCCGCCGGCGAGGCCGTCCGCAGCGATGGAGGCGGACGCACCCATGATGCTCTCGGCAGCGAACCACGTTGCAAAGATGGAGAAGCCGGCAAGCCCAACGCCCAGACGCCTGCCCGCGACGAGATAGTCGTCGCCGGAGGCGATTCGCCGCGACGCCCAGACGCCGATGCCGAGCTGGACGGCGACGAAGGCTAGGATGCCGAGCGCGACGATCGTCATCGGGCGGGGAGTATACGGGTCGGAGGCAGCCCCGCGGGGCGGGATGCGGAAGGGAATGAAACGCCCCGCGCCGTGGGAACGGACGCGGGGCGGCGTGTCCTGCGTGGATGTCGCGCGCGAATGCGCGAGCGCAGCCCGGTCAGCGGGTCGAGCCGGAGATGGTGCGCGGTGCGGCGGCGGGAGCGCGCGTGTACGCGATCTCCATCATCTTGAACTCCTTGCCTGTGGCGGGGTCCGGCCCGAACATCTCGAGCGTCATCGTGTCCTTGCCGGTGCGCCGCTCGACCTCCCGCATGATGGTGGGCTTCTTGGTAATCGGACAGTTGTAGATGAACTTCCAGCTGAGCGTCTTACCGTCGGTATCGAGCTCGCCGCTTCCGGTCATCATGCCGGTGCCGAAGTTGTCGATCCACGTGCTCTGGAACTTCTGCGAGACGTTGTCGTAGCCCGTGAGTCCGAAGCCCATGAACGGCCCCATGCCGGGCATCTCACCGGCGGTCTCGACCTTGATGAACCGCCCGTCCATGATCGAGGTGATCGTGGTCGTGCACGTGCTCACCGAAGGCTCGGTCCCCGGCGCCATCCACATGGTGACCTTGCCCGCCCACGTGCCGACGCCCTGCACGAGGTACTCGTGCATCTTGCCGGGCGTGGCGGCCTCGATGCACGCCTGCATGTCCGCTTCGCTCATCCCGCCAGGAAGTGCCTGCTCGGGCTGCGCGGGCGGTTTCACCGCCGCGGGCTTGCCGTCCTGCGTCGCCTGGCCGAGAGCGAACGAACACGACACTGCGACCACGCCCACGACCGTCAGAAGTGACTTCGCGCTCATCTGAACCTCCGGAACGATTGAAGTCCGGCGCGACCGCCATCCCAACGCGGGTGCGGAGCGCCAGCGGGATCAGGATAGCACGGGTAGCGCCGCCGAGGGCGGCTCGGGGAGGCCACGCGATCGCCGCGGTCGGCGTGCGTTCGTCGCGGACGTTCCACGAACACGCACGGCTACGGGCAGCCCGCGGACCACGCGTTCAGGAACGAAATGAAGTCGATCGTGTTGACGACGCCATCCCGGTTGAAGTCCGCGATCGCATCGGCCGCTACGAAGGCGTTGAGGTAGGCAACGACGTCGATCGTGTTGATGACGAGGTCGCCGTTCACGTCCGGGCTGCCTTGGCCGCCGGGGAACGTGCCGCCGTCCGCCGGGTCGGTGCAGACGTCAATCTCGTCGCGGTCGATGCCGAGACGTGCGGCCGACCCGGCGACAACGATCGTGAACGTGACTTCCCCACCACCGGGCTGCGCCATCGACACGAGGTCGCCCGACGTGTGCTGCTGCGACGCGCGGTCGGACTGGAAGTTGCCCGCGCCCAAGTACTGCCAGCCCCGCTGCTCCCCGCCGACGCGGCCCTTGGCGACCATGCCGATGCGAGGCGAAGCGTCCACGAGCGCTCGCAGTTGCGTGAGACGGATGATGGCGCTCGTGTCGCCCGAGTCCCTGACCGTCACCTGCATCCCCACTGCCGCGTGGGTGTCGAGGCTCGGCGGCCCCGGCGGAACGAGCATGTTGTTGGGGGAACCCGGGGGCAGGTCCGAACCGGAGAGGCAGAGCATGAAGGCGACCAGGTTGGCGATCTCCTGGTCGTTCTGCACGTTGAAGGCCGGCTCCGCGACAAACCGGGCGAGCGAGTCGATGCTGCCGTCATGCAGGAAGCCGAACCCCGCGAGGCTTTCAGTCTTCGTCATTTCCATACCGACCTTTTCGTGCAGGTTCCGCAGGTGAGGGATCTTCGTGGAGCGGTTGGTGGTGCCGTCCACGGAGACGAGGGCGAGGTGGCGCTCGCCGAGCGGGCCGGGCGGAATCTGCACGAACTGATTGCCCTGCCAGGTCACGTCCGGCCCCGCGCCGGTGGGCAGCGTATGGCACGTCACGCAGGCGAACGCGCCCTGGTCGAGACGACGCGCGGTCGAGCGGTACAGGTCTCGCCCCGCGACGGCATTCCCGTTCGGCAACGGCTGGCCGGCCGGCGCGAACCGCCCCGGCGTGTAGTGACCCGGCAGAGGCAGGTTCGTCGGAAGCGTGTTGTCGGCATTGCGGAACGGGTTGGGTGGAAACTGGATCGTCGCCAGAAAGTCCTCGAAGTCCTGCATCTGCTGCGGCGTCAGTGGGCCGTCCGCGCCGTTCAGACCCACGAATGCGGGATTGAACTGCTCGATGCCGTCGCGGTCGCCGCGCCAATGATGCGGCTCAAGACCGATGATGTGCTGAAGTGTCTGCGTCGTCATCGGCCCCTTCATGGGGTGGTGCGGCAGGAACGGGAGCGGGGTCGTCGGCGGCGCAAGGCCCGTGATCCCCGCGCCGAGGTTCCGGTTGTTCAGCAGGTCGAGCTGACCGGCCGGGTTGCCGAGATCCCACGCGAGACGATCCAAGCGCCCGTCAACGTGGCACGACGCGCACGAGGCCTGTCCAAGCCCGCTCGTGGCGTGCGTGTCGTACAAATGGACGCGGCCGCGACGCACAACCGAAGGCGTCGGATCAAAGAACGCAACCCGAGCGACCTCGGACTCGCCGGCGAGATCGACCACGGAAACCGTGCCCTCGAAGCGGTTGAGGACATACAGAACGCCGCGCGACTCGTCGAGCGCGAGCCCCGCGGGGCCCGCTCCAACGGGGATCGTGTCGCCAAGTCCCGCCCTGTTGCCCGCCGGGTCGATGACGATGAGGTTGTTCGACCCCATGCCCGCGACGTAGCCGACCGAGCCGTCGGCCCGCCAGACGATGGCGCGCGGATCGCCGACCGAGCGCACGCGCTCCATCATCGGCACACGGTTGGTCGAATAGTCCAGGTGCGGATTGAGATCGACGATCCACGGCGAATCCGGCGCGGCGGGATCGACCATCGCGGCGTGAACTCGCACGAACCGGCCCGCCACGTTCGGCTCGAACCGGATTTCGTTGATCGCGTCCGTACCGACGACCGTGACGACACCCGTGGCAGGATTCACGCCGATCGCCATGCAGACGTTCATCAGCCGTCGCACGTAACTGACCGAGAGCGAGTTCGCATCGATCACCGCAAGGTCGCGGTCGGGAACGTCCCATCCGACCGGTCGGCCCGAGAGCGCGGCCGAAGAGCCTGAGACAAACTCGGTCCAATCCGTGCCGTTGTCATCCCGCCATCGGCCATGATCGTCCTTCTTCACGATCAGTCCGACCCCCGGCGGCGGCGGCAGGTTCGGATTCAGCGGCGGCTCAAACCCGTTGCCCGAGTTCGGGGGCGGATTCAGCCCACCGTAGGGTCCGCTCGGATGGTTCACGACGTTCGGTGGGAAGTCGAGCGTCGTGAAGACCTCGATGCCTCCGCCGAGCAGCGTCGATCCGTTGCCGGATTCGAAGATGGCAACGTAGACCGTCGAGCCGTCGGGGCTAACGGCCATCGCTCGCGGATCCTCACCGAGGATCGGCACCTGCGTGATCGGTGTGGACGGATTCAGCGGGTCGAAGACCTGCACAAGGTCGGCCTGGGAGCAGGTCACGAAAGCCCGTGGAGGATTGCCCGCGAAGACCACGTCGTACGGCTCGTCGTCGGTGTCGATCGTCTGCATGACCGTCATCGTGTTCAGGTCCACGATGCTGATCGTGTCAGAGACGTGGTTGACGACCCAGGCCTCGCTTGCCGTCCGGGCGCGAACCGTCACGGGGTCGATCCCGACCGGAATCGAACCGATCCACGAAGGTGCAGCGCCACGAGCGTCGAAGACCTCCAGCCGGGCGTCCGGTGTGTTCACGACCAGCAGAAGCGAGCCGTCGGGTGTGAGTTCAAGCGGGTGGCAGGGCGGGTTCTCCCAGTTCGGGAACCACGGGATGGCGCGATCGACCATCTGGGCCCGAACCGCAGAGACCGAGGTCATCACGACGGCAACCCACACAACCGCCCGACAGATCGACATGGCTCTCGCCCTCCAAAGTCCGAACGTGCCGCCGCTACCTTAGCGGCAGCAGGCAGGATAACGCGGAAGGGCGGGGTTGCGCACACCCGAATCAGCGGATTCTGATCGCGTCGGGCAGACCGGCCCTCCCCAGCGGCACGCCTCCGCACACGCACACCCGGCAGGTCTCTTCACCTCTCGTGCCGTCCGGCGTCGTCGCTACCCTCCCGCATGAACGCTGTCCAGAAACTCCGGCAACTCGTCGGCGAGGTCCGCTTGGGGCCGGCCTCGGCGGCGCAGGCGTGGCCGCTCGCCCAGCGGCTTCTCGCGCGGCTTCCGGTCGATCAGGCCGAGGCGAGTCGCGTCTGCGCAGAACATGACGCGGACGGCCTTGATGCCATCGTGGCGCGACTCGAAAGCCCGACTGCCGATGTCTCGGCGACCGCTTTACCGGACGGTCCGAACATCCCCGAAGAGACACTGAAGTCTGCCATGCGTGCGTACACCAAGCGGCTCAAACTTGCACGCCTCGCTGACGAATCACGGCTGGGGAATCGCTACACGACCGGAGGACGCAAGTCCGCCATCGACGCCATCATCCCGCCCGAGGAGTTCCCGCCCGAGGTCTGGAAGGCGCTCGCCCGCTCGGGCAAACTCCGCGACACCGGCGGCGGGTTCTACGCACCCGTCGAGTAGCCCCGGCTCAGCCCTTGTCCGGGATGTGTCGCTCGACGAGCATCCGTGCGAGCCTTCGGCCGATCTCCGCCGTCTGCGAGCAGCCCGTGACCTGGCGCGTCACGTACGCGCCCTCCAGCACCATGCAGAACTCCTGCGCGAACGCCGCCGGGTCGGTTGCGCCCGCGTAGCCCGCGATCTCGCGGATGATCTCCTCCATGGCCGCCTTGTGCTCGGCGGCGGCCTGGTGGGCGGGATCGTGGTGCATGGGGAACTGGACCGCCACGTTGATGAAGAAGCAGCCGTTGAACTCCTCGCTGTTGAGCATGGCCTCGATGGCGTCGAACGCGCAGAGCAGCTGACCTCGGGGCGAATCGCCGCCGTGCTTGCGCAGCAGCGCGCGGAACTCGTCGCGCCAGAACCTGTCGTGCCAGCGGAGCACCTCCAGCACCAGCGCGTCCTTGCTCTCGAAGTGGTTGTAGAACGTGGTCTTCGTCACGCCCACGGCGTTGATGATCTGGTCCAGCCCGACGGCATGGAAACCGTCCCGATAGAACAGGTCGCCTGCGGTCACGATCAGCCGTTCTCGCGTCGATGTCGCCACTGCACGCTCCTCCGGCGGGGTTGACCACGGGTCAAGGCATTGTGGGCGGTGAGTCAAGTCGCCTTCGACCCCGGGATGCCGAATGGTATCGCGTGCCCGACGGACGATCCCAAGGGCGCGAACACACGGACCACAAGGAGCACGCTCATGCAGTCCACGCAGGCCATCGTCAACGGCATCGACACCGACCGCCTCAAGCGGCTCGTCGCGGACATCTCCCGCGACCACCGCAACGGCGTCGCCTTCTTCGGCGTCACCACGCGCTGGCTCGGCGGGGCCGTCAGCGAGACCGAGGTCAACGGGTGGGAACTCGGGGGCCGCCGGCTCCGCAAGGACTTCACCGTCCGCATCGACGAACCGCCCGAACTCTGCGGCACGAACACCGCCCCGAACCCCCAGGAGTGCCTCCTCGCCGCGATGAACGCCTGCATCATGGCCACTTTCGTCGCCGGCTGCGCCCTGAACGGCATCGAACTCGACAGCCTCGAGGTCGAGTCCGAGGGCGAACTCGACCTGCGCGGCTTCCTCGGCATCGACGCGGCCGTCAAGCCCGGCTACGACGAACTCCGCTACACGATCCGCGTCAAGGGAAGCGGCACGCCCGAGCAGTTCGAGAGGGTCCACCGGGCCGTCATGGCGACATCCCCCAACTACTTCAACATGGCCAACTCCATCCGTCTCAACTCACGGATCGAGATCGAGTGAGCCTCAGCACACCGCGGGACCAGACCCTGGATGGGGCTTGTTTCCCGTGGGGATCGGCGGCGACCGCCGCCGTGGTAGACTGTCCGAAGTCAAGGTGGCACAAGGAGCGATCCCATGCAACGGCTGACTGTTTTCCGGGTCGGGTTGGTCGGGGTTCTGGCCGCGTCGCTGCTCGTCGCCGGGTGCGCGAGCCGGCAGCGCGACACGTACGGTGCCGGCACCGCCTCGCTCTTCGAGAACATGGGAGGGCACACCCGCGCGATCACCACGTCCTCGCCGCTCGCGCAGGAACACTTCAACCAGGGCCTCGCGTGGCTCTACGGGTTCAACCACGATGAGGCCATCCGCTCGTTCCAGAAGGCACAGCGGGCGGACCCGAACTGCGCCATGGCGTGGTGGGGCGAGGCCTACGCCCGCGGCCTGCACATCAACAACCCTCAGATGGGCGAGGAGCAGTCGCGCCTCGCCTACCTCGCCTCGCGTCAGGCAGCCCGGCGCATCAACAACGCAAGCCCAGCCGAGCGTGCCCTGATCCGCGCCGTCGAGCGGCGCTATGCCTGGCCCGCGCCCGAGGATCGCCGACCGCTCGACGAGGCCTACGCGGCGGCGATGGGAGACGCCTACCGCGCGTTCCCGAACGACTCTGACGTCGGCGCGCTCTACGCCGAATCGTTGATGAACCTCCAACCCTGGGACATGTGGACGCACGACGGCCGGCCCAAGCACCGGACGCCCGAGATTGTCGCGGTGCTGGAGCACGTGATGGCGATCGCGCCGAACCACCCCGGCGCCAACCACTTCTACATCCACGCCGTCGAGGCCTCGCCGTGGCCGGAGAAGGCGACGCTCGCTGCCGAGCGACTCGGCACGCTGGTCCCGGGTTCGGGGCACCTGGTCCACATGCCGTCGCACATCTTCATCCGCACGGGGCGGTACTCCGACGCCGCCGTCTCGAACGAACGAGCGATCGCCGCGGACGAGTCGTACTTCGCTGTGGCCCCGCCACCGGACTTCTACAGCCTGTATTTCCTGCACAACGTCCACTTCCTGGCCTACGCGTCGATGATGGAGGGCAGGTACGAGGCCGCCCTCGCCGCGGCGCGCAAGATCGAGCGAGAGATTCCCGAGGAGTTCCTGCGCAACAATGTCGGCATCGCGGACGGATTCATGCCCACGACCCTGCACGTCATGGTGCGGTTCGGGAAGTGGGAGGACATCCTCGGTGAGGCTGAGCCCCCGGAGTGGCGTCTGCTGAGCCGCGCCGAGTGGCACTACGCCAGGGCCGTCGCGCTGGCGAACCTGCGCCGGATCGACGAAGCGAAGCGCGAACTCGCGCGTTTCGAGTCCGTCGCTGCCGGGATCGGAGACGGGTGGTTCATGCACAACAACCCGGCGTCGAGTGTGATCGGCATCGCCCGCAACATGGCCGCCGGCGAGATCGCCTTCAAGAGCGGCGATCGCGAGCGCGCCTTCGCCCTTCTCCGCGAGGCAGTGGCCATGGAGGATGTGCTCGTCTACGACGAACCCCCGGGGTGGATGCAGCCGGTGCGACACGCACTCGGCGCCCTCCTGCTCTCGGACGGCCGGGCCTCCGAGGCGGAAGAGGTCTACAGGGAAGACCTGAAGAAGCACGCCAACAACGGCTGGGCGCTCATCGGGCTGCGACAGGCGCTGGAGGCGCAGGGAAGGACCGCCGAAGCCGACGCCCTCCGGCCCGCACTCGAAGCGGCATGGGCCAGAGCCGACGTGCGACCGACTGCATCGTGCTATTGCCACGAGGGGGGGTGACGCTCCGCTTGACGCCGCTCGGGGATGATGGCAGGCTGTGTCCTCCGGGGCATCCGTGGATTGCCCGGTGAAAGGAACACCGGATGGACATCTTGTTGAGTCTGTGGCTGCCGATCCTGCTGTCGGCGGCGGCCGTGTGGATCGCGTCGGCGATCGCGTGGACCGTTCTCCCGCACCACTCCGGCGACATGAAGGGACTGCCGGACGAAGGCGCCTTCATCGCCGCCATCAAGCAGATGAACATTCCGCCGGGGCGCTACGGGTTCCCGCATTGCAGGAGCCACAAGGAGGGCAAGGATCCCGAGTTCCAGAAGAAGTGGGCGGAAGGACCGGGCGGCGAGCTGAACGTGTGGCGTAAGGCGGGCATGGGACGGAACCTGCTCCTCACCTTCCTCGTGCATCTGGTGATCAGTTTCTTCGTGGGCTACATCGCGGCGGCGTCGCTCGCACGCGGCGCGGCGTTCGGCGAAGTCTTTCAGATCGCGGCGACCGCCGGCGTTCTGGGGCACGCTTTCGGCCACCTGCCCAACGGCATCTGGTTCCAGCACGGACGCAACGCCATGATCGCCTGCCTCGCCGACGGCGTCGTGTACGGGCTGATCACGGGGCTGGTGTTCGCGCTGCTCTGGCCGGGCCTTCCGACTCCCTGAACGGGTCAGTCGTGCAGGGCCGAGGATGCCGACCCGAGCCGGCCTGCCGCGCGGAACTCGATGTTGGTGCGGATGACGAGTTCCGCGCCCTCCTCCGTGCGCTGCGCGTAGAAGACGCGGAACACGCACTCGTCGCCGTCATTCAGTTCGAGGCGGTCGATCTCGAGCATCTGCGCCTTGCCCGGCTCAAGCCCGGCCAGGTCGATCGTGAGCCGATCATTGATGTACACCCACACGTCGCCGTCCGTGCGCACCGCGATAAACTGCCCTTTGCACTCGTTGTAGGTGAACGCGATTTCGCCGGCAAACGTGAAGTAGCGGTTGTGCGGGTCGCCCTGGTTGCCGTACAACTCGCCGTCGATCGGGTGGAAGTCGGCCGCGTTGAACTCGTAGACACCATCGCCCACGTGCTCGAAGCGCATCCCCCACGGTGTCGCGGCGTTCACGCCCGGCACGTTCGTGTACCACTGGACGTAGGAATCGTACGAGGTGATCGAGCCGCGGTCGTGGTCCCCAAGGTTGGCGAAGACGTCCGGTCCGTCCCAGCAGCCGTCGCTCGGGCGCAGGTTCGCCGTCGGCGCGAAGATGGCGTCACCACCCCATCTGTTTCCGGCCTTGCACACCGCGGCGTCGTGCGTGACCGCACCTTCGTAGTGCTTGTCGAGCACGATCGTGAAGACGCCTTCCGTCCAGGCATCGTTCGGCATGTCCCACTTGACCCCGAAGTTGCCCGTGGAACCGTCCACGCCGAAGTGGTAGCCCGCGGTCGTGCCGGGCATGACCTGCACCGTCGTCGGCACGCGCAGGAGCCAGTGGCTCAGGTCCTTGCCGGCGACCTCGCGCACCCGGTACGTCCACGAACTCGTGCCGTTCGAGTTGTACGAAACGTCGAGCAGCGAGACCTCGAACCGTTCGCGGTTGAACGCCGGGCGTGCCACGCTCTCGGGCGTCGTCCACTGCCCCGCCTCGGACGCGAGGTGGGCCGGGATCGGTCGCCCCGAGGCGTCGCGTGCCTCGGTCAGCAGCGTGCGCCCGATGTCGGAGAACGACGGAATCTCGCGCCCCGTGATGCGCTCGTTCACCACCGCCACCGCCCGGTCGCCGTACACGCCGGACGGGTGCCCGAAGTCCGGGTGGTCGTTCCGGAAGTCGCGGATGATGCCGGGGAGGATCTGGTACGCCGCCTGAGCGCTCGCCGCGGCGGGCAGGCCGGCGACAGCGAGAATGAGCATCGGCATGGCGGTTCGAGCGTTCATGGACTCATCCTCCCTACGAATGCGCCATCGGCCACGGCCCGGCCGTGCACATGCACACGGACCTACCGGAGATATCGGAAACGCTGACCGTTGCGGCACCCCGCCTCGCCTCTCCCGGGACAAGACCCCACCGGTTGTGGCGATTGTGCCGCGTGCGGGAGGTCCGAAAAGCGCTCAGCCCCACGAACCCCCGAATGGGCGTGGCGTACAGTGAAGGGCGGGCCGAGCGGCGGCGTGCGCCGCGCGGACCATGGACGCCGCCGGGGCAGGGAGAAGCGCGATGCAGTTGCTGCTGAACTGGGGCAACATCCATCACTCCGACGCCGTTGAGAAGCACACACGCGACAAGATCGAGAAGGCGCTCCACCGCTTCGCCGACCGCGTGACACGCGTCGAGGTCCACGTCAACGACCTGAACGGCCCCAAGGCCGGGCGCGACATGCGGTGCATGATGGAGGCGCGGCTCGCGGGGATGCAGCCCATCGCCGTCGAGCACACTGCGTTCGATCTCTACGACGCCATCAACGGTACGGCGGACCGGCTGGAAAGGGCGGTCGCGCGGCGCGTCGACAAGCACTCGCCGACGCACCCGTAACACCGACCATCGAGGGCTTCACCACTTCCCGTTCCGTGCCCCCGGCGCGCACCAGAGCCGTCCCGGGGTGACGTTCAGTTCGTCGTCCCAGTCCGACCGACGGAACCACACGCATGATCCGTCCACGACGGCGACGGTCGCACCCCGCCCGTGCCGCAGCGTCAGACCCTCGGTCGGAAAACTCGACCCGTCGTTCCACGGCGCGCCCGTCGAGCCGTTTTCCTGGCTCTCCCAGACGATCACCGAGTCGGGACGGAACTGGTAGATCCGGTAGGGCGCGGAGGCCAGCCCCCAGTCCAACACCGCCCCGTTCACCAGGTAACTCGTGATCTTCTCCGTCGCGCCCGGGTACGGCTCCTTGTGCGTCGGGCATCGGTACACAGACGCGACCTCGTTCCTGATCAGGAAATGCTTGTCTTCAGGTTCCGGCCCGCCGAGGTACGGCCAAATCACGCCCGTGGATGGCCCGTACATATACGACGCGTGATAGGTGTAGATGCGCGCCGCCGTGTAGAGCCAGCCCCTGCTGTTCATCCCCCAGTTGGGCATCGGCAGTCGGTCCTGAGCGTCGCCCGCATAGGCGTGGAACGCGCCGATGAGTTGCCGAAGGTTGGTCGTGCAGACCGCCTGCCGTGCCGTTTCCCTTGCCTTGCCCATCGCGGGGAGCAACAGCCCGATGAGCAGGGCGATGATCGCCACCACCACCAGCAACTCGATCAAGGTGAACGCGGTTCGTCTCATTCGCAGGTTCCGCTCGTGCCGAGCGGCTGACCGGATGGTACCGGAAAGCAGCGCCGGTGCCGAGGCCCGTCGCCGGATTGTGTCCACCGGGGGGTTGCAGCGGGGGAGGGGGCGTGTGGTATGATGGCGCGGGTCCGGGCGGCGGCCTTGCGGAAGGCCGGGCCGGGGCAGCCGAAGCCGGTCCAGGCCGAGAGTGGATAGCGTCGGTGGTTGGGAAGTCTCTCGGGATGGACTGTTTCGGACATGCGGATCTACGTCGGGAATCTGCCGTTCAGCGTCACTGACGCCGAGTTGTCGGAACTCTTCGCTCCCTTCGGCGCGGTGCAGGATGCCCGTGTCATCACCGACCGCGAGACAGGCCGCTCGCGCGGGTTCGGCTTCGTCGAGATGGGCGACTCGGATGCCCGTGCGGCCATCGAAGCCCTCCACGACAAGCCCATGGGAGGCCGACCCCTCGTCGTCAACGAGGCCAAGGAACGCGCCCCGCGACAGGGCGGAGGCGGCGGCTACGGAGGCGGGGGCGGGTACGGTGGTGGTGGAGGCGGAGGATACGGCGGGGGCCGTGGCGGGCGCGGCGGCGGCGGCGGACGCGGCGGGTGGTAGAACCTGACATCCTCCGGCACGCTCACACCGGCCCGCGATTCAGCGGGCCGTTTCTTTTGGGCAATATTTTTCCTCCCGCAACCTCGGGTGCAACCTTGGTTCCACGCCGGGTGAATAAGCCCCTGCCGAGCCGCGACCGTATTCATGTTCTCATCCGTTCTCGCTCGTTTCGGCGGCTCGGCAGGTGTGGGGAGCGCGACCTCCCCGATCAATCCTGCGTGGGCCGAACCTGTGGAGAACGGAGGCAACCGTGATCACAGTCCGGAACACCCGACGCACAAAGGCTGTCGCTGCGCGCACCGTTCGACGAGACCGACTCGCACAACCTGACCGAATCGGTGTTGAAGCGCTCGAAGGGCGTGTCCTGCTCAGCGACCACGCCGACTTCCCAGACTTCGACAACGCGACCGAACTCACCCTCAACACGCATTGGAACGGGTACACCCTCACGGCGTCCGCGCCCGGCACTGTCGATCACGCCGGCGACACCGACCTGTTCACCTTCGTGCCGCCGTTCCGCATGGACATCAGCGTGGCTGCCGTGGCCCAGTCGATCGTCGGCCAACTCGCCCCGCGAATCGAGTTCCGGGATTCGGCAGGCTCACTCCTCCTGCCCGTGACCGACGGCATCCGCGGCGTTGCCTACGTCGCCCCGGACTTCGACCTCCAAGCCGGCGAACGCTACTTCATCGTTGTCGGCGCGGGAACGCCGAGCGACCAGTGGGAGACCGTCACGACCGGCTCCTACCTGCTCTTCATCAGCATGGACAAGGCGGGCGGACGGGGCGCGGGCGGGGGCGAAGACCAGGGTGACGACCAGGACGGCGGCCAGAACGACGGTGAGTCGCCGCCGCCGCCACCCGCGGACGACTTCGCGGGCGACGGCGAGTGGAACCACGCCCATGCCATCGCCCTCGACGACCGCACGGGCAACGCGATGATCACCGGGACGCTCCAGACGCACGACGACACCGACCTGTTCGCCATCACGTCTCCGGCGACCGGGCCGCTCCGGGTGCAGGTCGCTTCGTCCGATGCCGGGCTGAGACTATCGCTCCGAGTGTTTACCGCGCAGGGGCTTCCGATCGCGTCCGAACGCCGGGACCTGCCCGGCGCGTCCTCGGCGGTCGAGTTCGTCGCGGGTCGCGACGAGCAGTACTTCGTGCTCGTTGAAGGCCCCGGCAACCGCGCCGGCGACTACACGCTCAAGATCGACGCCGAGCCGAGCCTGCACTATCTCTGGTACCCCGAGGGGTACAGTTCGCCGACCATCGACGAGCACGTCCCGCTCGTGAACCCCAACTCCTTCCCGGTGAACTACACGATCTACGCCCGCTACGAGGTCGGCGAACGCGACCAGGTGCTCGCTCAAGGCACGCTCGGTCCTCGCTCACGCGGCGGCATCACCATCAACTCTCGACTCAACCCCGGCGGTTCGCTCACGCGCGAGGGCGTCCCCTACGCCCTCGAAATCGTCTCCGACGGCCGCATCGGCGCGACGCTCAGCCACTACGACTTCGGCGTCACCACCGGCGAGAACTTCACCGACGTGCTCTCACGCGAGTGGTCCTTCGCGGAGGCTCGCCGCGACCCCGCGACGGCACGCGACCTGCTCGTCTTCTACAACCCCAACCCCGGTCCGGCCCGCGTGGAGATCACCCTGCTCTATGAGGAGGGCATCCCTGCCACGTTCGTGCGCACCATAGACGGCCTGCGCCGCGGCGGCGTGAACTTCAACGACGACGGCGCGGTCCCGCGCGACGGCGTCTTCGGTGTCGTCGTCAAGTCCGACCTGCCCATCGTCGCCGCACTCACCTCCTACGACATCGCTCTCGCACGCGGCGACGGTCTGCTCGGCGTGCCGGACGGAGGAGCAACCCACGGCGTCATCCCGCTCCTTTCCGCCGCGGAGGGCGTGGATTCGTCGATCTCCATCCTCAATGCCTCCCCGGGCCAGGCTGCCGTTCTCTTCAAGGTAACCTACCCCGGCGGCGATCGGACCGAGCACTCACGAGTCATCCGCATCGAAGCGAAGCAGCGCATGACGCTCTCCCCCGCCGACCTCGGCCTGCCCGCGGGCTTCGAGGCCGCCGTCGCTTTCCAGGCCGACCGCGCCGTCACCGTGACCTGGTCGCACTTCCGCAACGGCGACGGCGACATGGCTCCGGCTGCATGGGAGGCCTCACGCACGCTCGTCTTTGGCGACGCGTTCGTGAACGCACTCTCCGCGGGAACGACCTACGTCGAAGAACTCACCATCTTCAACCCGTCGGCAGCCGCGGCGTCGGCGCAGATCACGCTCCTGTTCACCGATGGGCGTTCGAGTTCGAGTGTCGTGGAGATCGGCTCGTCGAAGGCCGCTCGCTTGCGGGTGGATCAGCTCGACGCCATCCTGGCCGAGGGTGGGCCATCCGCCTTCTCGATCCGCGTCGATTCGCCGACGCCGGTTGTCGCGTCTTTCGTCCACTACGACCTGTACCTCGACGGCGGCTGGGGAACGCTCGGCTCGCCGTTCGGACTGCGAGAGTTGATCGGCGCGGTGTAAGCCCACGGCCGCGTCCGATCGCTCGTGCGGCCCCGGGCCTGTCGCGGGTCCGGGGCTTTTTCTGCGCTGCGGGTCAGCGATCCCCCGGGCCTATCCTTCCGCCCGCCAGCCGCGGGCGGCCGAGAGGCATTCGCGCATGACCAGCAGACTCAACGCGCCGACCAGCGAGTTCGAGAAACGCGACCGTTGCGCCGGTCTCGACCACCGCCCGCGAGTCCTCCTCGGCAAGATGGGCCTCGACGGGCACGATCGCGGCGTGAAGGTCATCGCCCGCGCCCTGCGCGACTCCGGCGTCCACGTCATCTACTCCGGTCTGTGGCAGACGCCCCGCAGCCTTGCGATCTCCGCCCGCGACGAGGACGTCGACGTCATCGCCGCCAGCATGATGAGCAACTCGCACCTGAAACTCGGGCCGATGCTCCTGGACGAACTGCGCGCCGTCGGGCGCGGCGACATCCCTGTCTACATGGGCGGCATCCTGCCGCAGGAGGATCTGCCGAGACTCGCGGAAGCCGGTATCGCGGCCTGCTTCACGACAGGGGTCGGCCTCGCCGAGATCGCCGACGCCGTCTGCGGCGCGGTGCGCCCCTACGAGCGGCGCATCGGGGGAGGGCACGCGACGGCCCAACTCGCCCGCGATATCTCGCTCGTGCACGACGGACGCGACGTCCGCAAGGAGGCCATGCGCCGCCGTCCCGCCCGGGTCATCGGCGTCACCGGCTCGCCGGGCGCGGGCAAGAGCACGCTCGTTGCCGGGCTGGTGGGTGAGTACGTGCGGCGTGCTGCGGACGACGGCACACTCGGCCGGTGCGCCGTGCTCGCGTTCGACCCGAAAAGCCCGATCACGAACGGCGCGCTCCTCGGCGATCGCCTGCGCGTGGATTTCAACTCGATGGGAGAAGCCGTGTACTACCGCTCCCTCGCCATCAGCGGCGAGGACTACCACGCCGTGGACGACATCGTGGGGCTGATCGGCGGCCTGGAGACGCCGGACGGCTCGCGCGTTGAGACGCTCTTCGTCGAGACCGTCGGCGCCGGCCAGAACGAGACCCGCATCCGAGGGCACGTGGGTCGCACCGCCGTCGTGCTCACGCCCGGCATGGGCGACGCCGTGCAGATGGACAAGGCCGGCATTCTCGAGATCGCCGACGTCTTCGTCTGCAACAAGGCCGACCACCCCGGCGAGAACGAACTCGTCCGCGACCTGCGCGACGTGGCCGGCCGGCGGCCGATCTTCGAGACCGTGGCGACGCACGGCAAGGGCGTGCCGGAACTGCTCGACGCGCTGCTCGCTTGATCGCCCCTGCGGCGAACGGAGTCGCCAGTGCCGGACGGCATCCACGAGCAGCACGACACCGCGAGCAGCACACCCCCTCCGAAAGCCGCGGAGCGCCGCAGGCGCAGAATCCCCGTCGTCGGCGACTGGCGCGGCTTGATGGAGATCGACCCGGCGGAACTCGAACGCGCGCCGGGACTCACCAATGACGGGCGGCTCAAGACCGGCCGACTCGCGGGCCTGACCATGGGCGGGGCGATCTGGGTTCTCTGCTGGCCCATCCTCGTCGAGAGTTTCCTCAACTCCCTCGTCGGCCTGACGGACACCGTCCTCGCCGCGCAGCTCGGCACCGACGAGACCGACGCCATCGGCAGCGCGGCCTACGTCATGTGGTTCATCGGACTCATCGTCATGGCGATCGGCGTCGGTTCCACCGCGCTCGTCAGCCGCGCGGTCGGCCGCGGCAGGCTCGCCGTCGCCAACGCCGCCGTCGGTCAATCCGTCACCCTCGCCGCCACCGCTGGGGCCGCAGTGGGCATCGCCATCTGGCTGGTGGCAGGCCCCGTCGCCGGCATGTTGACCAACACCGAAGGTGGCGCGCGAGCATTCGCCATCTACCTCCGCTGGCAGGCCGCCGCCGCCCCGGCGACCAGCGTCCTCTTCGTGGGCATCGCGTGCGTGCGCGGCGCGGGCGACTCCAACCGCCCGCTCGCCGTCATGGCGGTGGTCAACCTCGTCAACATCATTACCAGCTGGACGCTCGCCGGCGCTGACCTCACGCGCGGCGTGCTCGACGGCGAAGGCGCGGAATCGATCGTCGTCCTCGCGAACCCGTTCCCGTTCGATATGGGCGTCGCAGGGATCGCCGTGGGCACCTTCGCCTCGCACACGATCGGCGCGGCCCTCATGCTGTGGCTCATGGTCCGCGGCTCGCACGGCGTCCGCCTGCGCCGCAAACGCCTCCGCCCCCACTGGCACACCATGCAGCGCCTCGTCCGCGTCGGTCTGCCCAACTTCTTCGAAACCCTCGGCATGTGGGCCGGCAACTTCCTGGTCCTGATGATGGTCGTCTGGCTGCACGCGGCCGGCGGCACCACGGGCGCGCACGTCGTCGCCATCCGCATCGAGGCGTTCAGTTTCCTCCCGGGTTTCGCCATCTCGATGGCGGCCGCCACGCTCGCGGGGCAGTACCTCGGCGCGGGCAGCGTCTCCCTCGCACGCACGGCCGTGCTGCGATGCACCCTGCTCGCATCGGGAATCATGGGCGTGCTCGGCCTTGCTCTGGTCGCCTTCCCTGCTCAGATTGTCAGCGTCCTCAGCGCGCAACCGGAACACCTCGCCATGGTGCCTCCGCTGCTTGTCGTCTGCGGCGCGGTGCAGGTGCCCTTCGCAGTCGCCATCGTGCTGCGCGGCGCGCTCCGCGGTGCGGGCGACACCAAGGCCGTCATGTGGATCACCTGGGTCACGACCTATGGCGTGCGCCTGCCGCTCGCGTACCTGCTCTCCGGCGTGCAGGTGCCCATCGGCGGCGGTCAGCACCTGCCTCACCCGCTGCTCGAAGAGCCGACGCTCACAGGCCTGTGGATCGGCCTGTGCGCTGAGATCATCGCGCGGGCCGTCGTCTTCGCGTGGCGGTTCTCACGAGGCGGGTGGACAAACGCTCGGGTCTGACCGATCACCCACCCTCGGCGCCATTGCCCTCCGCGGTCTCGTCCTCGCCGGCCTCCGCCGCACGCCCGGAGGCGTAGTCCCCGACCAGCACGAAGTTGTGGCGGCGGATCAGATTCGCCAGCGAATAGGGCGATTCGCCCGTCGCGACCGACCGGAGCCTCTCCTGCGCGTGGAAGCGCTCCACCCGGTCCCCTGATTCGCGATAACGCTCCAGAGTCAACGGCACGTAGCCGTCGATGCGGACGACCACGAGGCTTCGTGCGACGGGCACGGGCACCGCGAGGTAACGTTCCGTGGCCGGAACGCTCTCGATCGGCACGGTCGGGTCGATGCGTGATGCCGCCTCATAGACCGTGCGGCAGAACTCCGGCGTGCCGAACGACAACCCCTCGGGCCGCAGCGTCTCGCGGAAGACGTTGACGCGAGCCTGTATCCGGGAAGCCGGTGTCGGGTCATCGGGATTCTCGGGATTCGGCTTGAAGTGAGCCTCGGCGACAGCCTCCAGGCCCGACTCGGCGGCCTGCGCGGCGATCTCACCGGCCTGAGCCGCGAGCCGCTCGTAGGCCCGAAGCGAGCGCCAGTCCCGCTCCATGACGCTGGAATCCGGCAGTTCCTCGATCGACTCGGGTGTCTTCGCCCGCGAGGCGTCGAGCACGGTGAAGTAGTACCGGTTTCCCTGCGCATCGCGGAGCGTCGCGTCGGCGTATGGCACGCCGACTTGCAGGCCCACGTCGTTCGGGCCGGCGAGTTCGCGCACCGTCCCGATCAACTGCACAGCCGACACCTCCTGCGTTCCCAATCTGGCACGCGCCGTGCCGATCCCTTCCAGCGCGAGCAGGTCCGCAGCGGTCAGCCAGTCCGCCGCCTTGATCCACACCGCGGGCAATGGGATGGTCACTCCCTCCGCGTCCTTCACCGCCTGCACAACCGCTTCCGCGACCGCCACCAGGTCGGGCCGGCGCACGGCCCAGTCCGGCGGCAGCACGCGGTAGCCGTCGGCCATCGGCAGCTGGCGGACAGCCCTCGCGATCTCGGCACGGACGGCGGCATCCGCCGTGTCAAGGACGCGCGTCGCCTTCGCGCTCAGCAACTCTCGCTCGATCAGCGGCCGCTCGGCCTCGAACTCGCCGGGATAGCGGTCCCGATGCTGCGAGTGGTGCTTCATCAGGTCCACGAGGTCAAGGCGGATCGCACCCTCGATCTCGCCCCGGCTCAGCCTGAGATACTCAAGCTTGACCCGCGGGGGCAGCCGGTACCCGATGCCGAACTCGCCGCTCCCAGGCTCCAACTCGCGGAAGCGGTTGAAGTGTTCCGCCAACTCCTCCCGGCTCGGCGCGGCCGAGTCGTCGGCGAGATCATCCGCCGTCAGTTGCAGGCACGCGACCGCGGCGTGGTTCAGGTACTCGCTCGCGACCTCGTAGCCCGCGCGATCAGAGTACCGGGCAGCCCGCTGGTAGGCGTCCAACATGCGGATAATGCCGCGGGCCTTGGCGAGCGCGGTGTCGAACTGGTCCAGCGTCAGCCGGGTCTGACCCGCGATCGACATGCGCCTCGACAACAGCGCTCGCTCGTACTCGCCGACCATCTCCTGGCCCTGCGGCGAGGCGAACTGCTGCGCAACAAAGGCGTCCATGTTCGGGATGAACGACGCGAACTGCTGGTACTGTCGGTACAGGTCGTTGATGACGAAATCGCGGGCGAGGTCCGGGATCCAGTCGAAACCGTCGTCCGGTCCGCCGACGTAGCCCGCCTGCTCCGCCTCGCGGGCGAGGAGCAGCCAGTGCGCGTCCCGGGCGTCGCGGTCGACAAGCCCGGCCATCATGGGCAGGAAGTCGCCGATCGCGGCGGCCTCCTGCGCCGCCAGCGTCATGTCCCCCACCGACACCTTCTGCCCGTCCAGGCGACCGGCGGTCCGCTTCATCGGGTTGCCAGTCGCCGACTGGATCGCCTGCGGCACGAGGAAGACCACCATCAGCAGCGCGCCGCCGATGACGAGGATGTACTTGTTGTACTTGCGCAGGAACCTGAGCATCGTGCCTTGTCGCTCCTGGCGGCGCGCCGGACGCGCCGGGGCGTTCGATCAGCGGTAGAACTCGATGATCAGGTTGGCGTTCACGTCGAATGGAATCTGGTCAGGCGTCGGCAACGCGACCACCCGCGTCGTCAGTTCCGACGGGTTCATGTCCAGCCACCCGGGAACCTCGTGCCCCGAGAGCGATTCCATGTTCTCGCGGACCAGCTTGTGCGTCCGGGACTTCACCGTCACCACGTCGCCGACCGACACGAGGAAACTGGGCCTGTCGGTCTTGCGACCGTTCACCAGCACGTGCCCGTGCGCGACCAGTTGCCGAGCCGCCCAGATCGTCCGGGCGAGGCCCGCGCGCCGCACCACGTTGTCGAGGCGGCGTTCCAGCAACTGGAGCAACAGTTCGCCGCTGTTACCCTGCAACCGGTTCGCCTCGTCCACCGTGCGACGGAACTGACGCTCGGAGACGTGGTAGTGGAAGCGGAGTTTCTGCTTCTCGTTGAGGCGGATGCCGTAGTCGCGCAGACGCCGGCCCCGGTAGCCGTGCATTCCCGGCGGGTTCAAGGCTCGCTTCGAGGTGTGCTTGGGATTGTCGGCGATCGGGACGCCGACGCGGCGAGACAGTTTGACCTTCGGTCCGGTATAGCGGGCCATCGAATTCTCCGTCCTTCTCCGGCATCGGGCCGGGGGCGCCACGGGCTTGCACAGGCCCCGCTGTGGCGATCGTCCCGGTGGCCGCGACTGCGGGCGGGGGTCGATCCGGGCTGGGGCCGGTTATTGAAGGACGGTTCAGCGTGGGGGTCAAATCGGGCATGGCAGACGAGAACCGCTCCCTGACGATCACGGTCCGATGCGGACGTGGCGGGCCGGTTCGCTATAGTGAGACAACCGCCCCGAACTATCGCGGTTCGCTCCCCGCACTCCGACCTCCGCATGTCACGGACGATCCCTCTCCCCGTCCTGCGCGATCCGGCTCACAAGCCGGGTGCGGTCGCCGTGGAACGTGAGGCGAAAGAAAAGTGCGGCGTCTTCGGCGTCTGGGGGCACGACCGCCCCGCCGACCTCGCCTACCTCGGCCTCTACGCCCAGCAGCACCGCGGCCAGGAGTCGGCCGGCATCGCCGTCTCCGACGGCAAGCGACTCACAGGCCACACCGGCATGGGTCTCGTCCCCGACGTCTTCGACCGGCACGTCATGGAAACACTGGCGGCGAGCGGACACGCCGGCGCGATCGGGCACACTCGCTATTCGACCTTCGGCGGCTCGCTCGCGTGCAACGCACAGCCACTGCTCGAGTCCTACGTCGGCGGGCAGGTCGCGGTCGCGCACAACGGTAACCTCATCAACGGCGCGGCCCTGCGAGCGCACTTCGAGGAACAGGGACACCTCTTCCACACCACGAGCGACACCGAGGTCGTCGTCCACCTGCTCGCCTCGCCGCAGCAGCAGAAGGCGCCGGACCCCGTGGCCGCCACCCTGCGCAGGCTGCAGGGCGCGTTCAGCCTCGTGTTCCTCTTCCCCGACCGCATCGAAGCCGCCCGCGACCCGTGGGGCTGGCGACCTCTCGTGCTCGGCGAGATCGAGCGCGCCGGAAGGACAAGCCCCGTCGTCGCCAGCGAGACGGTCGCCCTCGACGTCGTTGGCGCACGCTTCATCCGCGAGGTCGAGCCCGGCGAGATCGTCAAACTCGGCGACAGGGGCGTCGAGAGCAGGCGCTTTGCAACCCCGGCGGACCGGCTCGCGCACTGCGCCTTCGAGCACGTCTACTTCGCCAGCCCTGCGAGCGTGCTCTTCGGTCAGAACGTGCAGGAGGTCCGCGAGCGATTGGGAGAACGCCTCGCAGTCGAAGCGCCAGCGGACGCCGATTGGGTCATGCCGATGCCGGATTCCGGGCGTTCCGCCGCGGCGGGTTTCGCCCGGCAGAGCCGCCTGACCTACCGAGAGGGCATCGTCCCGAATCGCTACGTGGGGCGCACCTTCATCAAGCCCACCCAGGACGAGCGACGCGCCGCCGTCCGCCTGAAACTCAACGTCATTGCCGAGATCGTCCGCGGTCGCCGCATCGTCGTCGTGGACGACTCGATCGTTCGCGGCACCACGACCCGGGAAAAGATGCAGCAGATCCGCCAGGCCGGCGCGAAGGAAATTCACCTTCGCATCTCGTGCCCGCCCATCCTTCACCCATGCTACTTCGGCATCGACTTCGCAACGCGCGAACAACTCATCGCGCACGGCCGATCCGTCGAGGACATCCGTACCTACCTCGGCGTGGACACGCTGCACTATCTCTCCCTTGAAGGCCTGCTCAGTTGCATGACACGCCCCTCGGCCAATTACTGCACCGCCTGCTGGGACGGCCGCTATCGCATCGACCCGGACAAGCCCGAGACCGGCGTCATCATCGAGAGCGAGCAGATGCGCATCTTCGGATGATTGCCCTTGACATGGTCGTATTGGACGTGCTGATCTTCGGGGGATTTCCCCCCAATGCTCGGTTTCACGAACGCTTCGCACGCCCCCGATCGACATCGGAACGGAACTCCGCCCCCGCTCATGCGTAGGCCTCTCTATCAGGCTCGTGGGGTTCAACGGGGAACGGCCATACGGGTGCCGACGTGTCGGAGTGCTGTACGGCGAGTCCCCCCGCAATGGGGGATGAAAACGCCGCTTCTGGAGGAGCCTGTCGGGGTCATGAGCGCTGGCGCAACCACACTCACCCTCGGGCACTCCCCCGACGGCGATGACATGGCCATGTGGTGGCCCCTGACGGGCATGCGCGATCCGAGCGGACATCCCGTCAACGACGACGCCGGTCGGCCACGCGTGGACACCGCTCCATTCGCGTTCGAAACGCTCGCCGACGACGTTCACGAACTCAACAAGCGTGCCTTTCGGCAGGGCGACCTCGACGCCACCGCCATCAGCGCGGCTACCTACCCCTTCATCAGCGACCGCTACATCGTCACCGCATGCGGCGGCTCGTTCGGCGAAGGCTACGGCCCGCGCGTCGTCGTCCGGGCCGATTCCCCGATCACCAACGAGGACGGACTCCGCGACGAGTTCCCACTTGTCGCCATCCCGGGCGCGGACACCACGGCGTTCATGGCGCTCTCACTGCTGCTCGGGCACCGGCCTCGATTCGTCGAGGCGCGATTCGACCGCATCCCCGAGATCGTTGCAAAGGGCGAGGCCGACGCCGGCTTGCTCATTCACGAAGCACAACTCACCTTCGGATCAGCCGGCCTGCGCGAAGTCGCCAATCTCGGCGAGTGGTGGACACGCGAGAAGGGCATCCCTCTCCCGCTCGGGCTGAACGCTGTTCGACGCGACCTCGACCTGCGATTCGGGAGTGGCGCCGTCGATCGCGTCGCAGGCATGTTGTCCCAGTCGGTACGCTTCGCGCGCGCCCACCGCGAGGACTGCCGAAGGCTGCTGCTCCTCCACGCCGAGACCAGGCCCGAGTGGCGCGACGACGCCCTCGTCGATCGCTACCTCACCATGTACGTCAGCCCCATGTCCGAGGACATGGGCGACGCCGGCCGTGAGGCCCTGCGAGTGCTCTTCACCGAGGCAGCGGCCGCCGGACTCTGCCCCGAGATCGGCGAGGTCGAGGTCGTCGGGTAGAAACCGCGGACAGCGAAGCATGAACAGTGGGCGTGATATGGGGCGCAGGTTTTCGCTGCGCGGATAGACTCCGCAATGGACTTCGTACGACTTGACTGGGGCGTCGGTGTCCGTCGAGGCGGGGACGTGCTGCCGATCCGGCAGGTGCTCGGCATCGGACGCAACTACGCGGAGCACGCCCACGAGCAGGGCGCGGAAGTTCCAGACCGCCCCATGATCTTCTCCAAGAACCTCGGCACGCTCTGTCTGCACGGCGACGACATCGTGATCCCCCGTTGCTGCCGCGACCCGGCGACCGGAGGCGAGCAGACCGACTTCGAAGCCGAGCTCGGCGTCGTGCTCGGCAAGCCGGCGCGCGACGTGCCGGAGGCGGATGCTCTCTCGCTCGTGCTCGGCTACTGTTGCGCCAACGACGTCAGCGCCCGCTGGTGGCAGAAGAAAGGCTCTGGCGGGCAGTTCTGGCGCGGCAAGAGTTTCGACACCTTCTGCCCCGTCGGCCCGCGTCTCGTCCCCGCGGACGAGATCGCGAACCCGCAGAGCCTCCACCTCACCTGTCGCGTCAACGGCGTCGTGATGCAGGACGATTCGACCGCGAACATGATCTTCCGGGTCGCCCGCCTGATCGCCGAACTCTCCCGCGGCACAACGCTCCCCCCGGGAACACTCATCCTCACTGGCACGCCCGGCGGTGTCGGCATGGCCCGCACGCCCACGGTGTGGCTGCGAGGCGGCGACGTTGTTGAAGTCGAGATCGAATCGATCGGCGTGCTGCGGAACGCCGTGGTTGGGGGCGAGCAGGCCGCGTAATGCGGCTTACGAGCTCACACGCGGGACGACCCGCTCGGCCTCGCTGGACAGCTCAAAGTACGACGCCGGTGCGACACCCATCATCGCTCCCACCAGGTTCGTCGGGAACGTTTCTCGCAGTTGGTTCAACTCTCTCACGTTCGCGTTGAAGAACCGCCTCGCAGCCGCGATCCGGTCCTCGGTATTCGCCAGTTCCTTCTGAAGAGCAAGGTACTGCGTGTCGGCCTTCAACGCGGGATACGCCTCCGCCAGCGCGAACAGCCTCTTCAATCCCAGCGCGAGGGCGGATTCATCCAACGCCTGCTCGGAGGCCGAGCCGTGCGGAGTCATGGCCCTGTCTCGAAGGCGGGTCACCAGCTCCAGCGTCTCGCGCTCGTGCCTGGCGTAGCCCGCACCGTCTCGACGAGATTCGGGATCAGGTCATAGCGGCGCTTGAGTTCCACGTCGATGTCCGACCACGACTCGCGGATGTATTGGCGCAGCCGCACGAAGCGGTTGTACGTGGCGATGAACCACACCCCCGGCAGGAGCAGGACGAAAGCCGCGACCACGAGAGCGAAGATGAGCGGTTCCACGGTCGGGAGGATATCAAGCCCGCGGTCAGCGCGACCCGGCCTCAAGCGCGGCCGTCACGTGCTCGGGCCAGCGGGCGAGAAAGTCGCCGACCCAGCGGATGCGGGACTCGAACTCCTCGGGCGTCCATCGCCGCGTGCCGTCCGTCATGCAGAGCCGCGCCCGCTCAATGTCGATCACGCCGGGATCGGTTGCGAGCAGGAACTCCATCATGCGCGGCGTCACGATATCGTACGCGAACTTCCTGTCCCGGCACCGGACGTGGAACCGGCGGCTGAACTCCGACGACTCGAAGTTGATGTCCGGGAAACCGAAGGCGCCGGCGAGTTTGTCGAACACGCCCTCGCGCCGGATCAGCAGGTCGGGCGCCGCTTCGAAGGGCAGGTGCAGGATCAGGTACGAAAGGTTGAAGGCCGTCGAGGACTTGCCGTGGTTCACGGTATAGGTGAAGTCGCCCGTCTTGATGCGGCATTCGCGGCCGACGAGCGTGATTGTGCCCGAGATGGTGTTGTACGCCGCCCGGGAGTGCCCCTGCCGGAAGACCTCGAAGTGCGAGTATTCGTCGTCGTGCCGGCGGTCGCGCCTCGCGTCGAACCGCAGCCCCAGACGATCGGCGAGCGCGGCGAGCGCCTCCCGGCGTCTGACCGACGCGAAGTGGACCGCCCAGACGATGGCGATCAGCACGAGAACGCCGAGAACGGCGAAGACCGCTTCCGGAAACTGGATCGCGGCGATCGTCACGGTGCGTGCGGCCCTACTTGCCCTGCGACTGGAGGTAGTCGTCGATGATCTTCGCCAGTTCCGCTTCCTTCCGAGGCGTGTAGCCGGTCTCGCGGTGGATGATCGTCCCGTCGAAGCCGATCAGGTAGAACGTCGGGATCGCGGCCACGTTGTACGCCATCGCCACCTCCGTACCGTCGACAAGCGTGGTGTAGGTGTACTTGCTTTCCGTCATGTAGCCCACGGGGTCCGCGCCGGGCCGCTCGAAGCAACTCAAGCCGATCACGGCCACCGGGCGACCCGCGAACCGCTCGTGCAGCCGCTGGATGCTCGGCATCGCCTGCTTGCATGGGCCGCACCACGTCGCCCAGAAGTCGATCAGCACCACCTTTCCCCGGTAGTCGGCGAGCGTGTGGGTGTTTCCTGCCGCATCCTTGAGCGACCAGTCCGGCGCAGCAGCGCCGACCGGATGCAGTTCGGGGGCCGGTGGACGCACGGTCTGCCGTGGTTCGATCCGACGTGTCTCGTACCCCTCCGGCGCCTCGAGCCGGAACAGCGACTCCTCCGCCTCGGCAAGCACCCGAAGGTCAGAGAGCGAGAGCACGACCGCGCCGCTGCGGCCGTTGGCCTCGGTGAGACGCTCCACGCGCCGCGGCAGATTGTCCTCCATCCCGAAGTACCACCGGGACTTTCTCGTCTCCGGATCGTCCCGGTACTCGACGTACACGACGTTGCACAGCACGCCGTTCACGAACGTCCGCCCCTCGAGATCGGCGACGTGCGCTTCCATCTCGTCCTTGAACGGCTCGTCGCTCGCGAACTCGCTCATCAGCATCTTGTCGCCGACGAAGAGAAGCCGCAAGCCCTGCCCGCTGCCGTCGCCCGACACGAAGAGCTTGGCGTCGTGGTTGATCAGGTAGGCCTTCTCCCCGTCGAACGCCGACGCGAAGACGAGCGGTGTCGTGGAGGTCGGGTTCCACGCCGTCCCCTGGTATCGGACCTTGGCCGGGTAGGCCTCGAACGCGGGATTCCGCGCCAGCGTGACCGAGCCGACGACGACCGGGTCCTCCATCGCACGGATGCCGAATCCTTCGTGCCGCGCCGTGTACGAAACCGCCTGAACGCTCTTCGTCGCCTCGTCCGCCGCCCGAAGCACTTTCAGCGCGGCCTCCGAGGCCTGACCGGCGGCAGACGCGGCGACGGCCAACGATGCGGCGAGAGCGACGATCCGGCGACTCTGGAACATCTCTGGGCTCCACGGCCCCGGGGCGAAGAGGGGCCTCGCAAGAGTCTATCGTGCGGGTCGGTGTCCGGATGCAGGTCTTTCGGACCCGCGACGCTCATTGGGAGACCGGATGGCGAAGGGAAAGGCTGGCACGCCGACCATCGAGAACCGCAGAGCGCGGCACGACTACGAAATTCTCGACACGCTCGAGTGCGGCATCGCGCTGCTCGGCTCCGAGGTGAAGAGCATCCGCGCCGGCAAGGTTTCGCTCGGGGAAGGCTACGTCGTGGTCGAGGGCACACCGCCGCGCCTCACGCTCCTCGGCGTGAACGTGGCCGAATACCCACCCGCCCCGGGCGCGCACGAGCCTACACGCTCACGCCGCCTGCTCGCCCACAGGCGCGAAATCGAGAAACTCGCCCGCCAGGTCGATCAGAAGGGCATGACGATCGTTCCCCTCAAGATGTACTTCAAGGAGGGCTACGCGAAGGTGCTCATCGGACTCGGCCGCGGACGCGGCAAGAGCGACAAGCGACAGCGCATCGCGGAGCGCGAGATGCAACGGGACATGGACAGGGCCATGACCCGAAGACGGTGAACCAGTGCGTCATCCAGCGACACACGACTGCGCCATGAAACGGCACCGCTGAGAGCCTTGGTAGAATCCCCGGACGTGGGGGCGCCGCCCCCACGAACCGGGAGGCATACATGTCGGGGGCGAACGATCTGGAGCCGACGCTCGAAGCGGCCCGCGCGGGCGATCGGGAGGCGCTCGTTCGGCTCCTGGATGCCGTAGGCCCGACGGTCCGCCGGCGCCTCGCCGAGAAACTGCCGGCCTCCATGCGGCCCTCCATCGATGAAGACGACCTCATGCAGGTCACCTACATCGAGGCCGTCATGCGTTTCCGCGGCTTCACCACCGGCGGTGTCTCCGGCTTCCTCGCCTGGCTCACACGGCTCGCGGAGAACAACCTCATCGACGCCGTTCGGGCGATGGAGGCGGACAAACGCCCCGACCCTCGCAAGCGAGTGCGAGGCGGGCCCAACGCCGACTCGATGGCGCAACTGGTCGAACTGCTCGGCATGACCTACACAACGCCGAGCCGCATGGCCGCACGCGACGAAGCGAACGCCGCACTGGACCGCTCCCTCACGAAGCTCCCCGGCGTCTACGAGAAGGTGATCCGCCTGTACGACCTTGAGGGCAGGACGGTCGAGGAAGTCGCCGCCGAGATCGGGCGTTCCGCCGGGGCGGTCTACATGCTCCGGGCGCGCGCCCACGAGCGCCTGCGCGAACTGCTCGGCTCCGCGTCGCAGTTCTTCTCCACGTCGTAGGGGGCGTCGATGGCCGACGATCCGCAGAGCACGGAACACGGCAAGTCGCTCGATCGCGACCTGATCTTCGACGCCCTGCGCGAAGTCGGCGATGAGGCCTCGGACTCGCTCCCGCCGCGCGACGCCTTCCCGGGGTACGAGATCCTCCACGAGATCCACCGCGGCGGACAAGGCGTCGTGTACCTCGCCATCCAGCACGCCACCAAGCGCAAGGTCGCCGTCAAGGTGCTTCACGCAGGCCCCTTCATCGGCGCTGCGGGACGGAATCGCTTCGAGCGCGAAGTCCAGGTGCTCGGGCAACTCAGCCACCCCAACATCGTGGGCATCCACGACAGCGGGACCACCGCCGACGGCAGCGTCTTCTACGTCATGGACTACGTCGCGGGCGACTCGCTCGAAGCCCATCTCTTCAAGCGCGAGCGCAGGCCCATCGCCGAGACGCTCGCCATGTTCATCAAGATCTGCGACGCGGTCAACGCCGCCCACCTCCGCGGCATCATCCACCGGGATCTGAAGCCCGCGAACGTCCGTGTCCGCTCGGACGGGGAGCCGGTCGTCGTCGACTTCGGTCTTGCAAAGACTCCCATGGGCGCGGGCGCGGCCGAGCCTGCCGTCATGACCGTCACCGGCCAGTTCATCGGCTCCCTCCCCTGGGCAAGCCCCGAGCAGGCCACCGGCGCGGCCGGCGCGGTGGACGTGCGCAGCGACGTCTACTCGCTGGGCGTCATGCTCTACCAGCTCCTGGTCGGCCGATTCCCGTACGACGTCGCCGGCAACATGCGCGACGTCCTCGACAACATCCAGCGCGCCGAACCGACGCCGCCGCGCAGTCTCCGCCCCGAACTCGACGCCGATCTCGAGGCCATCGTCCTCAAGTGCCTCGAAAAAGACCGCGAAGCGCGGTACCAGTCCGCCGGCGACCTCGCCCGCGACCTGAAGCGCTACCTTGCCGGCGAGCCGATCGAGGCCCGGCGGCACGACGGCTGGTACCTCCTGCGAAAACTCGCCAGACGCTACAAGGGAACGGCCACCGTCGCCGCCGCCTTCGTGCTGCTCGTCCTCACGTTCGCCGTCGTGATGAGTGTTCTCTACCGCCGCGCGCTGCTCGCCGAAGCGCAGGCGAACATCAGCCTTGGAGCCGAGTCCGCGGCACGGGCCGAGGCCCAGCGCCAGGAAGAGCGCGCCGAGTGGAACTTCGGCGCGGCCTGGGCGATGGGCCGGACGCTCATGTTCGACCTGCCGGACCTCATCGAAGACCTGCCCGGGGCGACGTCCGCTCGTCAGCGCATCGTGACCGAGGCGATCGAGTATCTCGAAAGCCTCCGCCTCGAAGCCGAGGACGACCCCTCGCTCCTGCTTGAACTCGCCTCCGCCTACGACCAGGTGGGCGACCTGCACGGCGCGCTGAACGCCGCCAGTCTCGGAGACACCGCCGAGGCCTCCCGCGCGTACGCCCGGGCACGCGAACTCCGCGAATCGCTCCGGCCACGCATGGAGAATGACCCTCGCCTCCTCGCCGGCCTGGGCGAGAGCGCGGTCCGAGTCGGGGAGTCCCTCCAGCGCGAGCGTCGCTACCCCGCCGCCGCCGCCGAGTACGGACGCGCCGCGAGGCTGTTTGCGAACGCCTACGAGGCGGGAGGTGCGACCAACGAACGCCACCGCGAGCGCGAGATGGAGGCCGTCGCCAAGGTCGGCGAGATGATGCGCATGATGGCCCGAACCGGCGACAACCCCGCCGCTCGACTGATCGAGGCCGCCACCCAGTACGCCATCGCCGAGGGCTACTGGTCCGCGAGGCTCGCCTCCGATCACGGCGACGAGACCGCGGCCCGGAAGCTCGGCGTCCTCCGCGACAAGCAGGCCGACCTGGAACTCGAGCGAGGCTCACGCCTTCTCGCCGAAGCCCTGCGCTCTTCCGAAGACCGCGTCGCCGCCCGTGAGCGCCTTCAGGCGGCCATCGTGGAGTTCGAGCGCGCGGAACAAACCCTCACGACCACCGCTGGGCGGTTTCGCACGCTCGCCGAGGCCCAGCCGGAAAACTCGCAGTACCTCCGCGACCAGTTCATCGCCCTCCATCACCTCGGCTCTGCGATCGCGTCCGCCGCAGGCGCGCGGGCCTCTCTGATGCAACTGGAGGGCACACCCGCGCCCGATGCGCACGCCGCCATCCGCCCCGATCGAGAGCGCGCGCTTGCCGCTTACCGCCGGGCGCTCGAGATCACGCGGTTCCTCGCCGCGGCCGACCCCCTCAGCCTCGAACGCCAGCGCGACGTCTACCTCTGCCTGAACAAGATCGGCAACGAACTCCGCGATCTGGGCGACACCGCGGCCGCTCTTGCCGTCTTCGAGGAGTCCTTCGCCATCAGGGAGAAACTCGTCCGATCCGACCCCACGCCCCGCCACCTCAACGACGCCGCAGTCGGCATGTTCAAACTGGGTAGTCTGGCCAAGCGAATGGCCGATCAGGCAACCCAGCCCGAGCGGCGCATCACCCTCTATACGCTCGCCCTTGACCAACTCCCCGTGGCTCTCGACCGCTTCAAGGCTCTGCAGGATTCAGGGGTGCTCGGCCCTGACGCCTCGGAGCCGGCGCTCGTCGCACGACTGATCGACGAGTGTCGGCAACGCCTCACGGAACTGACCGCCCAAACCACCCCCGGCAACCCCCCGCAAAAACCTTGAATCCCATGCCTACGGTGTGGTAGTGTGCTCGCATGGAGGGGGCGGGTGCGGTTGTGCGCGCCCGCCGAACGGAAGGAGAATGCGCATGGTCCTGCGGCACACGACCCACAGGCGATCCTCTGCCGGCCGACCGATGCGAGCGGCGACGCTCGCACTCGCAGCCGGACTCGCGATCACCGTCGCCACCCACGCCTCGGCACAGACCACCACCACCTGGACGTCCGTCGCCGACGGCGACTGGAGCAACCCCGGCAACTGGGACAACGGCGCCCCGATCGACGACACCTTCAACGCCGTCATCGACCTCGGCGGTGTCTACATCGTCTCCCTCGATTCCTCGTTCACGATCAACGATTTCCGCATGGCCGCCCTGGACGGTCGGCTCGACCTGCTCACCAACAAACTCTCCCTCAACGGCAAGTTCGACTTCATCGACTCCTTCATCACCAGCAACCCCGCCGGGGGCGAGATCGAAGTGCTCGGCGATACGACCTTCACGAACTTCTTCTTCCAGCGGAGCACGCTCCGAACCCAGGGCAAGTTCATCATCGACAGTTCGACCGGCGACGACATCTGCGACAGCGACATCGACCACCGCGGAAACGAGGGCGCATGGCGCGGCACCGCCGACCTCGGGTTCCGCAACGGCGGTTCCTTCACCATCGCCGAAGGCGCGGGCTTCACCATCGAGAACGACCAGCGCATGTTCTGGACCGGCATCGGCGGGCAAGGCTCGTTCACCGTCGAGGGCACGCTCGCCAAGGCCGCGGGTACGGGCGAGACCTTCATCGAGCAGATCACCTTCACCAACAACGGCACGGTCCGGGTCGAAGCCGCGACGCTGCGCGCCGATACCGTCGCCAACGTCACCGGCAGCACCCTCGCCGGCGGCGCATGGGAGATCATCAACGGCTCCACCCTCCGCTTCGACGGGGTGAACGTCCTGACCAACCAGGCCGACGTCCTGCTCGCAGGCGCGGGCGCGGCCTTCCAGGGCTTCGAGGGCGTGGAACTCAACGACTCGGGCGGCCGCCTCGCGGTGCGCGACGCCGCGCTCTTCACGACCGGCGGACCGCAGTTCGAGAACCTCGGCACGCTCGAGGTCGGTTCGGGTAGCCGCTTCGAGGTCCAGGCCGGAACGCCGCTCGTCAACTTCTCCGCGGGCACGCTCAGCAACGGGGAGTTCCTCGTCGCCGGCACGCTCGCCTTCGACGGCGCCGCCATCACCACCGTCGCCAGCCGACTCGTCCTCGACGGGGCCGGCTCGGACATCGTCGATAGTTCGCTCGGCGGCGAGCCGAGCGGCCTCACCGGCCTCCACACCGTCGCCGCGGGCGGGGAGTTCGCCATCACCAACGGGCGGAACTTCACGACCGAAAGCGACATGACCGTCGATGGCACCGGCGCGCTCATCGTCGGCCCGTCCTCTCGCTTCCGAGTCGCGCCCGGCTCCGAGCTCACCAACTTCAGCGGCGGCGTCTTCATCGGCGGCATCTTCAACGTCAAGGGTGAGCTCGTCTTCGACAACGCCGACGTCGAACGCATCGCCTCAGACCTCACCCTCGACGGTCCCGATTCGAAGTTCCTCAACGAGAACGAGCAGGACGGCCTCCAGAATCTCTCCGTCATCGAATCCAACGGCCGGCTCGCGCTCCTCAACGGCCGCACCCTCTCCACGATCGATTCGCTCACCGTCAACGGCGAACTCTTCATCGGCGACACCGCCGGCAACAGGCCCCGGCAGAAGACCTCGCTCACCATCAACGGCGACCTCGTGCAGGAGGGCGGCCGAACCTCCCTCGGCGGCGGTGAACTCCTCGTCACCGGCACCTACCACCTCATCGGCGCCGACCTCTCCGGCGAAGGCCGTGTCACCGCCGAGCTCATTGCCCGGGCAGGCGCGTCGCTCTCCCCGGGCGACGGCATCGGGAAACTCACCATCCTCGGGGACCTCATCACCCACGACGACGCCGCCCTCATCGCCGAGATCGCCGTCTTCGCGGCCGGCGCAGACGTGGGCGCCGACCGACTCCGCGTCCGGGGCGTCGTCTCCCTCGACCCCGACGGCGACGGTCACGGCGCGACACTCGACCTCCGGCTCGGCGGCGATTCGCTCCCCGTCGAAGGCACCTACATCCTCCTCGTCGCCGCGGACGCCCGAGAGGGCAGGTTCGGCACCGTCCTCGGCTCACGGATCAGCGACGAGCTCTACTTCAAGGTCATCTACTCCGACCGCAATATCGGCGTGCGCGTCGTTCCCCCGCCGCCGGGCATCGCCCTGCTCATCTCCGCGAGCGCACTGCTCGGCCGCAGGTCGCGCAAGGCGGCGTCTCGCGGCGAAGCAGGCGGCGGTGCGGGCGTGGCGAAGCTCACGGCTCGCTGAGCCCGCCCCGCAGCCACTCGCTCTCGTGCTCTGTTCCGCTCGCTCGCTCTCCCTGAACCCCTCTTCTCATCTCCTCCGCCAACACCGCCTTCACCTGCTCCATGCTCGGGCACGCCGCGCCCAGTTCCCGCTCCAGGCTCGTCACCGCGCGCCCCGCCAGGCCGCACGGCACGATCAGGTCGAAGTGCGACAGGTCGGTCGTCACGTTGATCGCCAGCCCGTGCATCGACACCCAGCGCCGCACCCGCACCCCTATCGCGCACACCTTCGCCGACCCCCGCTCGCCCCCCCCTTCCCCCTCCGGGCCCGCCACCCACACCCCCGTCGCGCCCGGCTCGCGGTGCGCCCGCACGCCGAACCGCGCGCACACCCCGATCGCCGCCGACTCCAGCAGCCGGACGTGCTCGTGCAGCCGCAGCCGCAGCGCGTTCAGGTCCAGGATCGGGTACGCCACCAGCTGCCCCGGGCCGTGGTAGGTCACGTCCCCCCCCCTGTCGGTCGCCTCGACCGCCACGCCCGCCGCCCGCAGCGCGTCCGCCGACGCCAGCACGTGCCCCTCCGCCCCGCGCCGCCCCGACACCGTGATCACCGGGTCGTGCTCCACCAGCAGCAGCCGGCCGGCCTCCGGCTCGCCCGCCTCGCGCGAGGCCAGCACCTCCTCGAGGTGCGCCCGCTGCACCTCGTACGCCTCGCGGTAGCCCATCCGCCCCAGGTCGATGACGCGCAGCCGCCCGTTCACGCCCGATCGTATCGCCCACCTACCATCCCTCCCGATGCCCACCGTCCACCCCTCCGCGATCCTCTCCGGCGACTGCGACCTCGCCGACGCCGTCGAGATCGGCCCCAACTGCGTCCTCGCCGGCCCCGTCCGGCTCGCCGAGGGCGTGCGCCTGCTCGCCAACGTCCACCTCCGCGGACCGGTCACGATCGGCCCGCGCACCATCGTCTATCCCTTCGCCTGCCTCGGCTTCGAGCCGCAGGACTCCAAGTTCAAGCCGGGCGCGCCGACGGCCGGCGTCGCCGTCGGCGCGGACTGCCTCATCCGCGAGCACGCCACCGTCCACGCCGCCAGCAGCGAGACCGCCCCCACCACCATCGGCGACCGCGTCTTCATGATGGTCGCCTCGCACGTCGGGCACGACGCCCGCGTCGGCAACGGCGTCGTCATGGTCAACTACGCGGGCGTCTCCGGCCACGCCGACATCGCCGACAGCGCCACGCTCTCCGGCCACGTCGGCATCCACCAGTTCGTCCGCGTCGGACGCCTCGCCTTCATCTCCGGCGGCGTCGCCGTCTCCAAGGACGTGCCCCCCTTCTGCATGGCCCCGGAGCGCAACCGCATCGGCGGCCTCAACCTCGTCGGCATGCGCCGGGCCGGCATCCCGCGCGGGGAGATCACCGAGGTCCGCCGCGCCTTCCGCGACGTCTTCCGCGCGCCCGTCCCCCGCGACGAGGCGCTCGACATCCTCCGCGAGCGCGCCGCCCGTTCGCCCGCCGTCGCGGAACTCGCCGACTTCGTCGCCGGCACCAAGCGCGGCATCTGCCCCGGCATGGGTCGGCCGCCGCGGCTGCTCACCACCTGGCTCCAGATGAAACGCCGCGGCGTCACGCTCCCGGACTTCGACGAGGAGGACTGACGCCGGTACCCTGCTCTCATGCCGGGCAGCCTCATCCCACGCACCCCCGCTCGGCCCGCCGGCCCCGCCCTCTGCGTCCTCGCCAGCAGTTCCTCCGGCAACTGCTCCGTCCTCACGCTCCCGGGGCTCTCTTCTGCGCTCCGGCCTTCTCCCTCCTTCCTTCTCCTCGACATGGGATTGGGCCTGCGCCGCACCCGCGCCGAGCTTTCCCGCCTCGGCCTCTCGCTCGACGATGCCGCCGCGGTGATCCTCACCCACCTCGACGTCGATCACTGGAACGCGGGCTGGTCGCGGTGGCTGCCGGCGCGGACGCGCATCCTTGCGCACCGCCGCCACGTCGAGCACGGCGTGCGCCGGGGCGTGCTGCCGCGCCGAGCCGAGCCGCTCGACGGCGCGCCCGACCTTCCCGGCGGTGTCGCCGCGCACCCCGCGCTGCTGGCGCACGACGCCCTCGGCGTCGCCACGCTTCGCTTCGACCTCCCCGGCGGCGGCTCGCTCGGCTGGGCCACCGACGTCGGCCGCGTCTCGCCCGGCCTCGTCGAGCACCTCGCCGGGGTGGGCGTGCTCGCCATCGAGAGCAACTACTGCCCGCGGATGCAGGCCGCCTCCGACCGCCCGTGGTGGCTCAAGCAGCGCATCATGGGCGGGTCCGGGCACCTGAGCAACGAGCAGTGCGCCGAGGCCGTCGCCCGCATTGCCCCCGTGCGCCACGTCGTCCTGCTGCACCTCTCCCGCGACTGCAACCGCCCCGAGATCGCCGCCCGGCACCACGGCCGCGCCCCGTATGCGCTCACGATCGCCTCGCCCGAGTATGCCACGCCGTGGGTACCGATCGGCGTCGACGACGAGGGCGATTCCTCGGATTATGCCGCCGAAACCCTGGGCGCGGCGACCGCTCCCCCCGCGGGCGCGCCCGCCACGGCCGCCCGCGCTCCATTCGCACCCGGCCCTCCCCCCTGATGCCCCCCCCCGACTCCCAAGCCGCCGGCACCCGCGACCCCCGCCCGGGCCTGCTCGCCGCGCTCGCCCGCCTGCTCCCCCGTCGCCCCGGCGTCGTCATCGACGGCGTGCGCTACGTGGAGCGCTTCCGCCCGGGCGCGCTCCGGATCGGCCGCGCCCGCGTGCGCGAGTACGACGTCCGGTTCCCCGACGGCGACCGCGCCCGCATCCGCTGCACGCCCCGCCGCCAGTACGCCGACCTCGTCGGCGACTGGCCCCTCATCCCCTACCGCGTCGCCGCCACGCGCATCCGGCCGGGGATGCGCATCCTCGACGCCCGCTGCGGCACCGGGTGCGGGGCGGCCCTGCTCGCCGAGGCCGTCGGCCCGTCGGGCGCGGTCGTCGCCCTCGAGACCGACGGCGAGTCGATCCGCTACGCCCGCCGCCGCTACCCCGCCCCCGTCATCGCCTTCGAGCTCGACGACCACGCCTCGCTGCACGGCGAGCTGGACGGCGCGTTCGACGCCGTCGTTGCGGTCGGCGCGCTGCGGGCGGGCGCGGACCACGCCGCCGACGCCGCCGAACTCTGGCGCGTCGTCGCTCCCGGCGGCTGGCTCCTGATCGTCGCCCCCACCGTCGAGCGCACCGCGCGCGACGACGACGAGCCCGACCGCCCCGCCCCCCTCGACGAGCCGGCCCTGCTCGCGCTCCTGCGCGATCTCCCCGACCTCGAACGCGCCCTGCCCGCACCGGGCCTCGGCGCGGGCCGAGCGGGAGCGTGGGCCTTCAAGACGCTCCCCGATGCGCCGGGCCGGGACTGACACGGATCGCGTGAAGCCCATCCGCCCCGGGGTTGAAGGGCGGAACGCGGAGGGCGCGGAGGGGCGCGAGGCGGGCGCGAAGCGGAGGAAGGGTCCGGCGGGAGTCGGGCGTGGCCGAGTTACCGGTCGATCGGCGGAATCTGCCCCTCGAACGGCAGGAGTTACCGGGCGAAGGTGGGTCGTCCGGCACGCCATCCGAGGAGTCCAAGGGCCGTGATGAGGAGTTCATCACGGCTTCTGAGGAGTTCATGACGGCCCTTGAGGAGTTCAGCACGGCTCTTGAGGAGTTCAGCACGGCCCTTGAGGAGTTCATGACGGCCCTTGAGGAGTTCATGCGACGCCTTCCAAAGCCCGAAATGGGGCTTTTTGCCCGCGAGAACCGCGTCGGACGCTTTGGCGCTGCTGTCGCACCTGGAACATCGAACCGATGCCCGCAATGGATGGACGCGGCAGCGGAGATGGGTGCGTCCCCCACATCCCGGATCGGTCATCACCCGAGCCGCAACCCGCGCCAGCGCCCGCCGGTGGCCAAGAAACTCACACCGCTTCCCGGATCCCGCCCGGTCCCCGGACGAGCCGGTAGACCCTACAGGCCCCGAGGGCGATGGGGTCGGGTGTACGAAGGCCACGCCCGTGCGGCCGGTCTCGATCCCGGCCGTTCAACGGGCTTTCCACCGTGATGCACACGGACGCGATCACGACCGCACGCCGCGCGGACCAGCGGCGGATCCTCGGAATCGCCGTCCTTCTCGCTCCCACCTCCCAACCCCTTGCCGCACGCCCCGATCCCCTTTCCCCCCTACCCTTCGCCCGATGACACGACCCGCGAAGACACGGGCCGACACCGCCGCCGACCGCCAGCCCCATGCCGACGAAGCCACGCTCGCGTTCGCTCTCGGCGTCGCGCGCCTCGCCCACGACGACAAGTGCGACGACGTCCTCCTCCTCGACGTGCGCGGCCTGAGCCAGATCACGGACTTCCTGGTCATCGCCTCCGGCACCTCCGACCGCCAGATGCGTGCCGTGCTCGAACACGTCAAGGAACTCGGCGAGGCCGCCGGCCAGACCGCCTTCCGCACCAACGCCGACCAGGGCGGCACCTGGCTCCTCGCCGACTTCGTGGACGTGGTGGTCCACGTCTTCGAGCCGAACACCCGCGCCCACTACGACCTCGAGATGCTCTGGGGCGACGCCCCCCGCCTCGACTGGCGACGCCCCGCCGACGCCCCGAAGCCCGGCAAGGCCCGCTGACGGACCGACGCCATGCCCCCCCCTCCCCCGCCCCCGCCCGTCACCGTCCGCGTCGATCTCGGCGACCGCGCCTACCCCGTGCTCATCGGACCCGCCGTCCTCGCCTCCGCCGCCGACGCCCTCGGGCGCGCCCTCGGGCAACTCCCCCTCCGCGCCGGCCTCGTCGTCGATCTCGGCGCGGCCGACCACGCCGCACGCGCCGAACGCGCCCTTGCCTCCGCGGGCGTCGAACCCGTCCGCGTCGAGGTCGAGCCGAGCGAACGCGCCAAGTCCCTCGCCTCGCTCGAAACCATCCTCGTCGCCCTCGCCCGCGCCCGCCTCGAACGCGGCGAGCCTGTCGTCGCCGTCGGCGGGGGCATCGTCGGCGACCTCGCGGGCTTCGCCGCCGCCTGCTACCGGCGCGGCGTCCCCGCTCTCCAGTGCCCGACGACGCTGCTCGCGATGGTGGATGCCTCGGTCGGCGGCAAGACCGGCGTGAACCTCGACCTCGGCGAAGCGGGGGGCCTGGCCAAGAACATGGCCGGCGCATTCCACCAGCCCCTGGCCGTCCTCGCCGACATCGACACCCTCGCCACACTGCCGAAGCGCCACCTCCGCGCCGGCCTCGCCGAGTGCGTGAAGCACGCGCTCATCTCCGCCGACTTCGGCGACGCCGCCTGCCTCGACTGGATCGCCGCGTCCATCGACGCCATCCTCGCCCTGGACCCGGACGCCGTGACCGAGCTCGTCCGCCGGTCCGTGCAGATCAAGGCCCGCGTCGTCGCCGGCGACGAGCGCGAGGAAGCCCGCCTGGGCCGCGCCCTGCTCAACCTCGGCCACACCTTCGCGCACGCGATCGAAACGCTCCCCTGGCTCACACCCGACGGCGACCCTGCCAACGCCCCGCTCCAGCACGGCGAGGCCGTCGCCGTCGGTCTGATCGCTGCCTGCCGGTGCTCCGAACGCCTTTCCCTGTGCGACCCATCCCTCGGCGACGAAGCCGAGGCGATCCTTCGCCGCATCGGCCTGCCCACGCGCCTGGCGGGATTGCCGGACGACTCGACGCTCGCCTCGCTCATGGGCGGCGACAAGAAAGTCCACGGCGGACGCCTCCGCCTCGTTCTCCCCACCGAGCGAGGCCGCGCCACCGTCGTTGACGATCCGCCCGCGCACGCCGTGCTCGCCGGCATCGGCGCGGTCCGCACCGACCGCCCCACGGACTCCACCTGATTGCGCCGATGCGCGCGCTTTCTTCAAGCGCAATTTCAGGCCGACCCGATAACCCCCGGAAGACTCCAACCGCCGCGCACCTCACGCGCGGTCGCCGTTGCCGGTTTGTACCCGGCTCGCCGAGCCGGGCGATCACCAACGCCGCCCGCGAGGCCCACCGTGCGGACGATCGCGATCATCAATCAGAAGGGCGGCTGCGGCAAAACGACCACCGCCATCAACCTCGCGGCCGTCCTCGCCTCGGCGCACAACCTCCGCACGCTCCTCGTCGACGTCGATCCGCAGTCCCACTGTGCCGCCGGCCTCGCCGTCCCCGAGCACCGCTTCGATCTCGACGTCACCGACGCGCTCGTCGCCGCGCCATCGCGCCGCACGGACCCGGCCCGCCTCATCTGGCGACCCTATCGCAACCTCGACCTCATCCCCAGCCGGATGCGTCTGGCGGGCCTCGAATCCCCGCGGGGCGGGCTTGCCGACCGCGCCGACAAGGAACGTCGTCTCGCCTGGGTGCTCGACGGCCTCGCCCCGCACTACGACGCCTGCCTCATCGACTGCTCCCCCTCCATCGGCCTGCTGACATTCAACGCCCTCACCGCCGCCGATGCCGTCCTCATCCCCGTCGAGACGAGCTACTTCTCCCTCCAGGGGGCGGCCAAGCAACTCGGCACCGTCCAGTCCCTCGGCCGCCGACTCGGCCGGCGTATCCCCGCCTGGCTCCTCCCGACACTGCACGAAGACGATGCACCGCTCGCCCGCGATCTCCTCGCCGAACTCCACCGACGCTACGGCGACCGCGTGCTCCCGTGCACCATCCGCCGCGACCCGGCCCTGAAGGAAGCCGCCTCGTTCGGCCAGCCGGTCATCGAGTACGCGGGCGAATCCCGCGGGGCGGCCGATTACCGCGCCCTCGCCGAGACGCTCATCGCCCAGGCGGGCATCCCCGGCGTCCGCGGCGGTGAGGCCCGCCCGATCCGCCTTGCCACCGAAGCCGACGATCCCACGCTCGAACCCGACGACTCACCCCACCCTCCCCCGCCTCAGCACGCGACCGTCATGCCCAGCGTCGTCACCACGCTCGACGCCGACGCGGCCTCCGCTCTCGCGCAGCGCGTCATCGGCCCCGGTGTCTGCCTCGGACCTCGAGAGCAGACCGTCCCGGCGTCCGTGTCCTCGCCGATGGCTCGCTCCGCCGTGCCCTCCCGCGCCGCTGATCTGGCACAACGCACTCATTCCCGCCAGCGCAGGGCCGCCCTCGCCGCGTGGGCCTCTGAGAGAGGTCTGAGCGAGCACCTCATCCGCGACCTCGACAACGCACCGCCCGGCGACAAGGCCCTCCGCCGCCTGTACGGCGCCCGCCAGACGCCCGCCGGCGTGCTCTTCATCCAGCCGATCACGCTCGGACGCTCCGTCGCGGTCGCCGGCGACTTCAACCGCTGGTCCCCCGACGAGCACCACCTCCGCCGCAACGAGCAGATCGGCGTGTACGAGGCGTGCATCCCCCTCCAGCCCGGCCGCCGGCTCTACCGCCTCGTTGTCGATAGCCACTGGATCACTGATCCGTACAACAGCGAGTGGGAACTCAACGCCTTCGGCGAGCCGAACAGCGTCGTCGATGTCCGCCCCGCGGCCGTGCCGCACACCGATCCCGCCGCCGTCCGCTGAGACGAACCGAGGCCCGAAACCATGGACTCGAGCAACGGATCACACGAAACATCGCTCGACCCGCTCACCATCCCCTTCATCACCACCCCCACCGATCACGCCTGCGACTCGCTCGCCGACCTCTTCCTCGGCGACGGCGAACTCGCCCCGGAACCCATGCTTCCCGCTCCCCAGGAGGCGGGATCTTGCAGGCCCCGCGCTTCTCCCCCCCCCGCATCTCCTCCCCCCTCGAGAAGCGTGGCCCCGCAGACCCCTTCGTCGCCATCCATCTCCCCCCCCTCACGAAGCGATGCCCCCACTCCCGACGTCGAAGCCCTGATCCTCGGCCACCTGCCCGTCCTTGCCTCTCCGTGGGTGCTGCAGTACGCCCGCCACCGCGCCTCCGAGATCAACGAACCGGTCGCTCTCCTCCGCCTCAACTCCGGCACGGTGAGCGTTGAGATCGTCGGTGCGGACGATGCGCCGCGGGTGCCATCCCCGAACCTCAACGACGCGATCGGCCGCGCGAAGACCATCGCACGCCGATGGCTCATCCGGGTTGACGAAACGAACGAACCCGCTCTCGCCGAATCGCTCGCGGCTGCCCCTTCCGCTTCGCTCACGCTCCTGACCGGCGCGGACGACGCCGCCGTCGCTGCGTGCTACCGCACCCTCAAGTCGCTCGCCGAGACGATCGTCGGCGTGGCAGACGACCCGCCCGCACTCCGCGTGGTCGTCCTGGGCGCGAACCCTGACGCCGCCGCAGCAGCGGGTCGCAAGATTCGCCAGGCCGCCACGACCTTCCTCGGCCTCCCCCCTGAACTCGCGCAGCCCGTCCCCCGCATGGTCCCCGCGCGCGCAATCAACCTGTTCCGCGGCCAGACCGACCGATCCGCCGAATCACTGCTCGCCCTGGTCCGCACACCGACCGGGGTATCCAGCCACCCCGTGGCGGATTCCCGGGTACCCCGCCACTCCGTGGCGGCTACCCCTCCTCCGTCCCCTTCCGTCCCTCCTCCATCCCGAGCGTCCGCCCTCGCGGCCACTGACGCGCTCGCTTCGCTCCTGCCCGGCCTGCGCCCCCTGTCCGCGCGCAGCCCCGTCGCGCAGTGCGTCGAACTCGCCACCGACGCCGACGGCCGCCTGCACCTGCTCGCCCGCGCCGACGCGCCCGACGCCTGCCCCGCCGCGGCCGCCGACCTCACCGCCGCCGCCGCCTGGGCGCAGACCCACGCCCGCCTGCTCATCGCGGCAGAACCCTCGCTCCGCTCCGCCGATGCCCCCCCCCTGCACCTGCTTACGCCCACGCCCCGCGCCGCCCGCGCCCTCGTCGGCTCCTCGATCCGCGTCCACGCGCTCGCGAACGCCAACGGCGCGTGGGC
>JAANMV010000401.1_pt1 | contig 54005 bp, 53 predicted proteins | sample 7279661 | NCBI WGS metagenome assembly JAANMV01 (sample SAMN14094540, study PRJNA606508) | bioreactor metagenome | isolation source: A lab-scale SPAN reactor treating ammonium-rich wastewater day 121 | place: Ireland: Galway | collected 2017-05-16
GACATGGATAACGTGTACACCTGGTCGGGCGCGTCGTATGGTACCACGAATGAAACCGATGGCACGGCATTCACGACATTTCTGACAACACTGAACACCCCGCCGTGTTTTGCCGGGCACTGCGATTGGCGGCTACCGAACTTCAAGGAGCTGCAGAGCATCGTCGACTATGAAATCCCCTACCCTGGGCCTGTAGTGCGGGAAGAATTCCACCGGACCACAACCTGTACGGGTTGTACGGATGTGAACCTGCCGACTTGCAGTTGCACGGCTGGCGCCAATTACTGGTCGTCGACGACTCCTCCCGAAGATCGCAACTACGCATGGTACGTGTATTTCGAACATGGATCCGTGAATGGGATCGAAAAGAACAATCTCTATGCGGTGCGGGCGGTGCGCGGCGGCATGTGAGGTGGTGATCTGTTTTTCAGCGCTACTTGTTGATCGGAGCGGCGGTTACGCCGCCGCTCTGGGCCAGTGAATCAGCTTGGAGAATCAGCTTGGACACCCACCCAGGCTCGATGGACAGTCACATAGAAAGGTGGGTGTCCAATTGTGAAAATTCGATAAATCCCTTATTTTATCGATAGTTGGGATGGTTTATCTGAGGTTTTGCAGCATGAGACCGTGCAGGTCACCCAGGGTCCCGCCGTCACCGTGACTGTGTCACGGCCAATCCCGTGGCATACCTATCCGCCGTCCCGAACAGGTCAAAGAACGGCTTCGTGCCTGCACCTGCAGCTTGTCCGGGCCGCGGTCAGACTTTTGAATCGGTGGTCTGCGAACTGCGAGCAGTGCACACGGGACAACCGCACAGTTCACGGAGATAGCGATAGGAATAAATGCCCGTAGCGTGCCGATCCGCCCATAGGAGATTCAGCGCATAGTTGCCTACGAGGGATATACCAGTGAGCTCGCAATGGTCGGGAGGCTCCACGTAGCGGTGTCCACCACCGTGTCCCTGGCAGACGGCACAGGGACACCACCCACGTAGATATGGCCAGGGGTACTCGCTTGTGTGTCCATCGCTCCAGCGGATGCGCATGATGCGATCCTCCGCGCCGCGACGGACCTCGACTGGATGGAAGGATGCCTTCTGCTCGTTCATGAGATCGGAATCGATAAAAGAACTCTCTTCCGATCTCTGCCCTCTTCCCTGTGATCGGTCAATCCGGAATCCGCAGACCTACGAGACAACAGATTTCAAGGTTGAGTTGCTCACGGCTCTTCTGCTGGCTTGCGTCCGATGACGATCACATACGTCTGATCCGGCGTCATGTCGAAACCCACCCAATTCGGATTGTCGCGTTTCCGCTCGTTATAAAATTCCCGGTATCCTCGGCCCGAGGAAACGATGGAAATACCCCCGGCCTCCAGCGCTTGCTGCGCCGTATCGACATAATTCGGCGGATCCTCGTCGGCTGCGAAGATATAGATACCCGCTCTCATGGGAAAGCGAACCGGTGTGTTCGCTTTTACAATCCATCCGGCTTCCTCGAAGATACCTTGCAACTGTTTCTGAAAGGCCGCGGCCTCGGAATTGTTGGGGATCGTCATGAACCAGACGGGATTTGCCAGGCTGGAATTGGGCCCGCCGAGAGCTTTGATCATGGCCGCGCGCTTTTCGGGGTCGATGGTGCGAGACGACAACGCAGCAGCCGGTGCCGCTGCCGCCGGTTGGGCCGGCGCCTGGGCCGCAGGCTCGGCAGGCTTCTGTGCTACCGGTGCCGGCACCGCAGCCGGCGACTGCGCCACTTCGTTGCGCAGGTGTATGATGTAGGCGATTGCCGCAGCAACGACGGCAACGGCAAGAAGTCGCACGATCAGATTCCCTTGCATACGTACACGTCCCCCGTGGCGCGCGTACTTAGCGCATTCGCTCCCCAATGGGTAGAGAACAGAGGCCCTTCATTCATCCGGTCTCCATGGTGGTACGCGCTTCGTGATGCCGTGCCCGTTCTTCGGTATAAGCCCTGGGATATGTATGTCTCTGACACCATTGCGGCGATTGCCACACCACCGGGACGTGGGGCGATCGGAATCATCCGCATCAGCGGGCCGCTCTGTGTCTCCATTGCCAGCCGCGTTTTTCAGGGAATCCGTGGACCGGCCGGTTGGCGCCCCGGCCAGTTGTATCGCGGGCATGCGCTCACGGTGGAAGGACGCCCCATCGACGATGTTCTGGCCGTGCGTATGGCAGCGCCGCATAGCTACACGGGGGAGGACATCCTGGAGCTGCACTGCCATGGCAGTCCACTGGTTCTCCGGCACCTGCTGGCTCACGTCTTCGCATGTGGAGCACGCCCCGCCTCTCCGGGCGAATTCACACGCCGCGCCTTCCTGAACGGCCGGCTGGACCTGGCACAAGCCGAGGCCGTTATCGATCTCATCGATGCGCGCACGGACACCGCTGCGGCAGTGGCGACCGACCAACTCGGAGGCCACCTTTCCGCTGCTCTGGCGGAATTGCGAGACAAGTTGTTCCGGTTCAAAGCACACATCGAGGCACACCTCGATTTTTCCGAGGAAGATCTTCCGATCGATCCGAAACAGCTCGAGCACGATGCAAGCCTGATTTATGCTGATGTAAAGAGCCTGATTGATACATATCGTAAAGGCGCTTTGCTTCGATCAGGTGCGCGTGTCGCAATCGTCGGTAAGCCGAACGCTGGTAAGTCGAGCCTGCTGAACGCCCTCCTGGGGCGAGACCGTGCCATTGTCAGTGACACGGCCGGCACCACGCGTGACACCATTGAAGAAATCGCTGACTTTGACGGCGTCCCCATTGTACTTACCGATACGGCTGGCCTGCGTTCCGAGAACTCCGCCGACAGTGTGGAACGTATCGGTATGGCAAGAACGGGTGAAGCTGTCCGGCAAGCCGATCTCTGCCTCGTCGTTCTGGACACAAGCACCCCCTTGAGTGCAGAAGATCATGCGGTTCTCGATGCGGTGCGTGAGCTGCGACATCTGATTATCCTGAACAAATCGGATCTCCCCTGCTCTCCAGAATTGATGGATTTTCCCCAATGGCAGAAATCGGGGGCTGTACGTGTTTCTGCGCGTCAGCGGACAGGTCTGGAAGATCTCCGATCTGCCGTCGTGGCGCTTCTGGAGTCGGAATCTAAAGTTACTCCTGGTGGAACGCTGATCACGAACCCCAGACACCATGCTGCGTTGCTCCGTGCGGCCGAGGCACTCCAACTCGCCCGGGAGTCTCTCCGTGTGGGGCATCCGCTCGATGTTGTTGCAGTTGACGTCCAGGAGGCGCTGGATCACGTCGGATCGATCACCGGGGTGGTCACCACCGAGGACATCCTGGACCGGATCTTTGCCGAATTTTGTATCGGTAAGTAAGGAAGACTTGCAGTGCGCCCACAGCTTTACGATAGGGAACTACGTTTCACGTGAAACAAATGGGACCGTTTTCAACTGAGTTCGATGTCGTTGTTGTGGGCGCCGGGCACGCCGGGATCGAGGCTTGTCTCGTCGCCTCGAGGATGGGCCGAAAGACTCTGTTGATCACTTCGAATCTGGATCATATTGGACAGTTGTCCTGCAATCCCGCCATTGGAGGGATCGGCAAAGGCCACCTGGTTAAGGAGATCGACGCGCTGGGTGGCGAGATGGCACGCGCCATCGATGCGTGTGGAATCCAGTTTCGACAGCTCAACACAAAAAAGGGTCCGGCCGTACGGGCATCGCGCGCTCAGGCCGACAAGGCGCTGTATCGCCAATGGATGAAGAACCGGCTCGAAGCGCAACCACTTCTGACGCTGTATCAGGGCAGTGTGGAAAGACTCGTTCTGGCGGGAGACGCGGTCAGAGGGGTCGTCACTCAGATGGGCGAGACGATTTACGGCCGTACGGTGATTCTGACGACGGGAACCTTTCTGAACGGTCTGATGCACATCGGTGAAAAACAAATCGCGGCAGGCCGGGCTGGCGATTTCGCGGTCTACGGTGTCAGCGAGCAGTTGGCGGCTCTCGGCTTTCAGGTTGGCAGACTGAAGACCGGAACCTGTCCGCGATTGGACAGCCGGAGTATCCGTTACGATGGATTGGAGATCCAGTACGGAGATGATCCGCCGATCCCATTTTCGTGTACCACCCGGGCAATCCAGCAGGAGCAGATCCCCTGCCACATCACTTACACGAATCCGGCCACACACGATATTATTCGCAACGCGCTGCACCGCTCCCCGCTGTTCAGTGGCCGAATCCAGGGGCGAGGTCCACGATACTGCCCGTCGATCGAGGACAAGATCGTACGATTTGCCGACAAGGATCGGCATCAGATTTTCCTGGAACCTGAGGGCCGGGACACCGTCGAGGTTTATCCGAACGGATTGTCAACGAGTCTACCGTTGGATGTCCAGATCGAGATGGTCCACTCCGTCGCAGGTCTGGAGAACGCGGTGATCATGCGCCCTGGCTACGCAATCGAGTACGACTACGTGGACCCGACTCAACTCCAGGCGTCTCTCGAAACGAAGCTCGTGCGCGGACTCTTCCACGCGGGACAGATCAACGGGACGACCGGATACGAGGAAGCCGGAGCGCAGGGCCTGATGGCCGGGATGAATGCAGTACGCCTTCTCCAGGACGAGCCACCGGTGATCTTCGGCCGGGATCAGGCCTATATCGGTGTCATGATCGATGACCTGGTGACAAAAGGAATCGGTGGCGAACCTTACCGGATGTTTACATCTCGGGCCGAATACCGGCTGCTTCTCCGTGAGGACAATGCCGATGCGCGACTTTCGGCGACGGCCTTTGCCGTGGGTGCCCTGAGCGAAGAAGATTACCGTCGTTGCGCAGAAAAAAGCTGCCTCGTTCGTGCCGAGTGTGATCGTTTGCAAAAAGCCACCCTTGTTCCGACAGAGGAAATTAATCAACAACTCCGCGAACTTGGCACAATGCCTCTCGCCAACCCCACATCTCTGGCGCAGATTTTGAGGCGTCCGGAGCTTTCCTACGACGATGTGATCCGCTTGTCCCCGCCCGAGGTGACGTTAAGTGCAGATGTGATCGCGCAGGTTGAAATCGATTTGAAATATGCGGGTTATGTTCGCCGCCAGCACGATGCTGTCGAGCGATTCAAGAGACTGGAAGGAACAACCATTCCGGAATCTCTCGACTACGAGCTGGTGACGGGATTGTCGCGCGAGGTCCGAGAGAAGCTGATGGGGGTCCGCCCCCGGTCGTTGGGACAGGCAGCTCGGGTGCCTGGTGTGACGCCCGCCGCGGTAGCGCTTCTTTCCGTACACCTGAAACGATCGGGAATCCATTGAGTGGGTGAGACCGTCTCCGCTGTCACGAAGCTGGCGACAGAGGCCGGCAAGATCGGGGTTCAGCTCGATACGGCCATGCAGAAACGGTTCGTGTCTTTCGTAGACACGCTGCTCTTCTGGCGCCAGCGCCTGTCCCTGACGAGTGCAGATTCGGCCGGTATGATTGCCAGCCAGCACATCCTCGACTCTCTGCATGTGGCGCGCTGGGTCGATGGCCGGGCCCGGATTGCCGATCTGGGGAGCGGAGCAGGATTTCCGGCGATTCCCCTGGCGATTGTTCTCCCGGGCCAATCCATCTGTATGATCGAAGCGCGGCGGAAACGGGCCAATTTTCTTCGTGAAGTGATCCGGCAGTGTGATTTGACGAATGCGACAGTGATGGAATGCCGGGCGGAGGATATCAATTCCGGTGTAGATCCATTCGATGTCGTTACTTCGAGAGCTTTCAGTTCCTTGCCGTTGTTTTTCTCACTTGCTGCCCCCCTTCTTTGTAATGGAGGTATGGCCGTGGCAATGAAGGGACCAGCCGTTCGCAATGAACCATTGGCACATCATGACTACACCGCACCCCGGCTGGTCGACTATACGTTGCCTGACGGACGCCAGCGTGTGCTCGTTCTGGCACAACGCCGAGCACGTTTCACGTGAAACACTTTCCTGGTCTGGGGCGAAGTGATACAAGCGCCGTCTCGTTAAAAGGTTGGGACTTGGGTCGAGTCATTTGCATTGCGAATCAGAAAGGTGGAGTCGGTAAGACCACCACGGCTGTGAATCTGGCGACGAGCCTGGCGATGCTCGAACGCCGAACTCTCTTGATCGATCTGGATCCACAGGGAAGCGCTACGAGTGGGGTGGGAGTTCACCGCCTGCAGGGTGCGCCTACAACGTACGAAGCCCTGATGGGTGAGAATCCATTCGAGCAGGGCATCGTTGGCTGTGCAGTTTCAAACCTGTTCGTGCTTCCCGCCACACGGGATCTCATCGGAGCTGAAATCGAGCTCGTTCCGATGATTGCTCGCGAACACCGGCTGAGCGAGGCGCTTCGTCCGGTGCGCGATCGGTACGAATATATTCTGATCGATTGCCCTCCGTCGCTGGGCCTCTTGACGGTCAACGGCTTGACCGCGGCAGACTCCCTCCTGGTCCCGGTCCAATGCGAGTATTATGCCCTCGAAGGTCTGAGCGCACTCATGGAGACAGTGGATCTGATCCGCAAGCGCCTGAATCCGGGCCTGGCCATCGAAGGATTGCTTCTGACGATGTTCGACACGCGGAACAGTCTGGCACATCAGGTGGCGGAGGAGGTCCGGGGGCACTTTCCGGAGCAGGTGTTCATGACGATAGTGCCGAGAAACGTGCGCTTGAGCGAGGCGCCGTCGCACGGGCTGCCAGCGGTCGTCTACGATCCTTCCTCCAAAGGAGCCGAGGCGTACCGGGATCTGGCGGCGGAGATCATCAAACGGAACCCTGTTCCTGAGATCGAAGTGGGAACGTTGGAGACAGGAGGGGAATGAAAATGGAGAGTAGTGCCAAGCGCCGGGCACTGGGACGCGGGCTGGGTGCGCTGATCCCGCAGGATTCCAGCACCGTTCCGGCAGCCGGAGCGGCCGAGGAGACCGGCTTGCACATCCCTGTATCGGCGATCCATCCGAATCCATTGCAACCCCGCCAGAAATTTTCCGAGAGTGCATTGAATGAGTTGAGCCAGTCGATCCGGGACAATGGAATTCTGCAACCGTTGCTGGTCCGCCGCCGCGGCAATGAATTTGAGCTGATTGCAGGAGAACGGCGGTTTCGTGCAGCGCAAAAGGCAGGGCTGACAGAAGTGCCGGTGACTGTACGGGATATTCCGGACGAACAGCTCCTGGAGATCGCCCTCGTCGAGAACATTCAACGTGAAAATCTCAACCCGATCGAAGAGGCGCGAGCGTATCGGCGCTTGACCGACGAGTTCGGATTGACACAGGAGCAGGTGGCCGAGCGCGTGGGCAAGGATCGGTCGACCGTGGCAAACAGTATGCGCTTGTTGCAATTGCCTGCGGAAGTCCAGGACGATCTGGAGAGCGGCAACCTGTCGGCCGGTCATGCCCGAGCCTTGATCACCCTGGTCGAAGACCGTGAAAAGATCGCCTTGGCACAGGACATCATCCGGCAACGCTTGAGTGTGCGTGAGGCCGAGCGCCATGCGAAACGGCGTACGGTGGTGCAGGCAGATCCCGACATGCGCGCCGCCGAGGTACGGCTGCAGGACCATCTCGGGACCAAAGTGCGACTGCGGAATCGCAAGAACGGCGCTGGCAAGATCGAAATCGAATACTATTCACTTGACGAATTGAACGGTCTATTAGAAAAATTAGGAATCCTACGGTAAATATCGTCACGTCCGAGACAATCTGCCCCCCATTATCTGGAGTACGTATTGATGCAGGATTCGATCTGGTTTTCCTGTTGTACTGCACCAGCACGGTGTAGATCGGTTCTTGGAGTATGCTGTTTTGACATCGCAGAGGGTGGGTGTTATAAGCCGCGCGCTTTCGAATCGACCTTAAATGGGAGATGACCATGGCACTCTTCGGCAAGGACGAAAAGACCCAACGCCCTGACGATGCTCGTCCGGCATTCATCAACTCACCCGTGCTTCCTGGCGAACCAGCACCTGCGACTTCCGAGCCTCAGGTTCAGGCGCAACTAGGGAAAGGGAGTCGCATCGAAGGTAAGCTGCACTTCGATGGCAGTGTCCGGATCGACGGGCAGGTCGACGGAGAGATCCGGGCGCAGGAAGCGGTCATCATCGGCGAGAGCGCCGTGGTCACGGCACACGTCACTGCGGGAACCTTGATCCTCACCGGGAAGCTGACGGGTGACGTGGTGGCGCGCAAACGAATCGAATTGCGGGCGCCCGGCCGTCTGACCGGCAACATCACGACACCGTGTCTGGTGATCCACGAAGGTGTTGTCTTCGAGGGTCGTTGTTCCATGTCAGGCACTTCGAGCAGCACGACTGCGGCAACGCCGCCCACGACGGCAGGAGCGGACCGGACCACAGCGGCCGCAACGGCTGCAACTGCCGCGACATCCGGTGGCGCCAAAGTCGCACAATTTTCGCGGGATCCAGCGGCGACGGGGAGCAGCAAGACAGAGTTATCGAAGTGACCGGATTGGCCGACGGCGTTCCGGTTCCCCTTCTCCGGTAAAGCCCCCTTGCGGCAACATCGCCGCACCGCCCGAACACGACCTCTACGGGGGGCGCTCGCATTACGAATGTACTTCAGACAAATTCACACGAATCCATGTTAGCCATTCCTCCTGATTTTTCTTTCGTCGTTCAAATTGTCTCGTTCTTCGTCCTCTGGCTGGCGCTGAAACGCCTGGTGTGGGACCCCATGTTGCGCGTTCTCGAAGAGCGCGAAAGCCGCACCATTGGTGCCCGTGCGCGTGCCGAAGAACTGCAGGCGACCGCCAGTGGTGACGAGGCGGAGTATGATCGCCGTCTGCGCGAGGTGCGGAGTGGGCTTCTCGCCGAGTCGAAGACGGCGCGTGCGCGTGTCGAGGCGGAAGAGCGGGAGATCATTTCTGTGGCACACCTGCAAGCAGGCGAAGAACTCGCCGCATTGCGAAAAAGCCTGACCCAACAGGCACAGGAGGCCCGTGAAGGCCTCGACCGTGCGGCGCGCGGCCTGGCACAGGACATCGTACAACGAGTCGTGGGAAGACCGCTTTCATGAAAATCAGAACAGCCTCCATCCTGTTTCTTTTTCTCGTCAGTGCGTACACCGCACAGCAAGCGTTTGGCGCTGAACATGCGACCGCAGAGGGCGGACATCATGGAATTCCATGGCTGACTCTCGGGTTCACCTTTCTCAACTTCATCATGTTCATGGCCGTGCTGCGCCGCTACGTCTGGCCGCCGATCAAACAATGGGTGCGCGAGCGCCATGAACTCGTCGTACAGGAACTCGAAGCCGCCACGCGGGCGACACGTGAAGCGCAGGAACTGCGCGCACAATGGCAGGCTCGGATCGCCAATCTCGAAACAGAGTTGCAACAGCTTCGCGCCCAGGCGCAGGCTGACATCGAGCGGGAGAAAGAACGTCTTCTGACCGCGGCACGTGAGGCGGCCGAAGGGATCCGCCGTGAGGCCGAGAAAGCGGCGGCCGCCGAGGTGCGCCGGGCTGAAGATCAGCTCCGCGCGGAATTGGTTCAGGCCGCCGTGAAGACGGCAGCAGAGATGACCGCACAACACTGGTCGGCGGCGGATCAGGAGCGCGCCATCGGAGAATTCTTGCAGCAGGTGCCCGCATGAGTGCCGTTGCACGCCGCTATGCAAAGGCTCTGTTCGAACTGGCTAAGGAAAGCAACGTCCTGGCACCGGCGGCCGATGAACTGAAACGGCTTGCCGAGGCTCTTTCCGATCCGGTCATCAGTCCGGTTCTCGGGAGTCCTCTCCTGACGATCAAAAAACAGAGTGACCTTCTCGATGCGATCGTCCGTGACCTGAATCTCTCTGACCTCTTGTCACGTTTCCTGCGATTGCTCGGGGATCACGGTCGCATTCGTCAACTCGCCGCCATCGAGACGGATTATCAACACCTGCTCGATGCCGAACTGGGGCGAGTACGCATTCATATCCGTGCCGCCAGTCCCCTGACGTCCCAGCAGCAGGCGGATATCGTTGATCGCTTCGCTCAGATCACGGGGAAACAGGTTCTCCCCCAGATTTCCGTCGAGCCGGGTCTGCTCGGCGGCATCCTCGTCGAGGTTGGCGGTAAGGTCTACGACGGGAGTGTCCACAATCAGCTCGAACGCCTTGCCGCCCAGCTTTCTGGAATGGCCACGCATTAGGAGGAATTCGGATCCATGAACATTCGACCCGCTGAGATCAGCGACGTCATCAAAAAACAGATCGCCGAGTATGGCCGTGAGGTTGAAGTCCGGGAAACCGGCCGTGTGTTGTCGGCTGGTGACGGTATCGCACGTATTTACGGACTCGATGAAGCGGCAGCCGGTGAGTTGCTCGAGTTCCCCCACGGCATCCTTGGTATGGTTCTCAACCTCGAAGAGGACAACGTCGGCGCCGCCATCTTCGGTGAAGCGCATCTGGTCGGCGAAGGCGACGAAGTGCGCCGGACCGGTCGGATCGCCGAAGTGCCGGTTGGTGATGCGCTACTGGGACGTGTGGTCAATGCGCTCGGACAACCAATCGACGGCAAGGGACCCATTGAAGCGACGGAAACACGCCGTATCGAGTTGAAGGCGCCGGGTATCGTGGCGCGCCAGCCTGTCAAAGAACCGCTGCAAACGGGAATCAAGGCGATCGATTCGATGATCCCCATCGGTCGCGGCCAGCGCGAGCTGATCATCGGTGATCGGCAGACCGGCAAGACGGCCGTGGCGATCGATACGATCATCAATCAAAAGGGAGGCGACGTCCTCTGCATTTATGTGGCCGTTGGTCAGAAGCGCTCCACCGTGGCCCAGGTGGTCGAACGTCTCGCCCGCTTTGGTGCCATGGAGTACACGATCGTGGTCTCCGCCACAGCTTCGGAGGCTGCGCCGTTGCAGTTCATCTCACCCTACACCGGTTGTGCCATGGGTGAGTACTTCCGGGATACGGGCCGCCATGCTCTTGTGATCTACGATGATCTTTCGAAGCAGGCCGTTGCCTACCGCCAGCTTTCGTTGCTGTTGCGGCGGCCTCCAGGACGCGAAGCCTATCCCGGTGACGTCTTCTATCTGCACTCCCGGCTGCTCGAGCGCGCCGCGAAAATGAGCGAGGAACGCGGCGGAGGATCCCTCACGGCATTGCCGATCATCGAAACTCAGGCGGGTGACGTATCGGCGTATATTCCGACCAACGTGATCTCGATTACGGACGGTCAGATCTTCCTCGAAACCGACCTCTTCTATTCGGGTGTACGTCCCGCCGTGAACGCCGGCATCTCCGTGTCGCGTGTGGGTGGAAATGCGCAGATCAAAGCCATGCGGCAGGTGGCCGGTTCGCTGCGGATCGAGCTGGCACAGTTCCGCGAGATGGCCGCGTTCGCTCAGTTCGGCTCCGACCTGGACGCTGCCACACAACGACAACTGGCGCGCGGTAGCCGTCTGGTCGAGATCCTCAAACAAGGCCAATATGAGCCACTCCCGGTCGCCAAGCAGATTCTGATCATCTACGCCGCCACCAACGGTTACGTCGATCATCTGCCCGTCGAAGCGGTCAGGAAATACGAAGCCGAACTGTTCCGTTTCGTGGAGAATCGCCACCCGGCCCTGCTGAGCGAGATCACCGAGAAAAAACAACTCGACGATACGCTGAAGGCCCAGGCAAACAAGGTACTCGATGAGTTCAAGGGCATCTTCCAGCCTTGAGTGGTATGCGTGGCATCTCGTGTCGTAGCACTAGCGTGATCGAGCAGGGTCAATGGCCAGTCTGAAATCGATTCGAAAACGCATCTCCTCGGTGAAGAACACCCAGAAAATCACCAAGGCGATGAAAATGGTGTCGGCCGCGAAGTTACGTCGCGCCCAGGAGGCTGCGCAGGCGGCCCGGGGATACGCAGATAAACTGACCGCGCTGTTGCAGAATGTTGCGGCCCGGGTCGAGGATCAATCGCATCCGCTGTTGCAGGCGCGCGCTGAGGAACGCATCGTCGACGTGCTTCTCGTCACGGCCGACCGTGGCCTTTGCGGTGGATACAACAGCAATCTCATCCGCAAGATGGAGACGGTCCTCCATGAGCGCGGCGTCGACCGCGTCCGGCTGACTTTCGTCGGACGACGCGGCTTCGATCACTTCAAACGCCGCCAGGTGCAGATCGCCGACAAACACATCAATCTCTTTGGTGGTCCCAATACGGAACTCGCACGCGAACTCGCCAGCCAGCTCTCGGAACGGTATGCCAGTGGTGAAACGGACGGCGTGTTCGTTCTCTACAGCCAGTTCCGCTCGGCACTGTCGCAGATCCCGACACTGCAACAGATCCTACCGATTACACCGCCTCAGCAATCGGACGAGCCGCAGTTGGACTACATTTATGAGCCAAACGCCGGGATCCTGCTGGACCGCCTGCTCCATCAGTACGTCGGCGTGCTGATCCACCGAGCCTTCCTTGAAGCGATCGCCGGCGAACACGGTGCTCGGATGGCAGCGATGGACAGTGCCACCACGAACGCATCCGAGATGATTGGACGGTTGACGCTCGACATGAACCGCGCCCGCCAATCCGCCATCACCAAAGAACTCATGGAAATTGTCAGCGGGGCCGAGGCGCTCAAAGGATAATCGCTTCCCCACGGATTCGAAAGGTCGCTGCGAATGGAAACCAACACAGGAAAAATCACTCAGGTCATTGGACCCGTCGTCGATGTGGAGTTCCCCACCGGATCGCTCCCCGAAATCTATAATGCGCTGAAAGTGACGAACCCGTCGATCAGCAGCCAGCCCTGGAACCTCGTGCTGGAAGTCGCGCAGCATCTCGGTGAACGCACCGTGCGCTGTATCGCCATGGACGCCAGCGAGGGTCTCATGCGTGGGATGCCAGTGCAGGATAGCGGCAGTCCGATCAAGGTCCCTGTCGGCCCGCAGACTCTGGGACGTATCCTGAACGTCATCGGCGAACCGGTGGACGAAGCGGGTCCGGTCGAGGCTGCGGCGTACTATCCGATCCACCGTGAGCCACCCCCGTTCGTGGATCAGGCAACCGAAGTGCAGGCATTCGAGACGGGCATCAAGGTCGTGGACCTTCTGACGCCCTACTCACGTGGTGGAAAGATTGGTCTGTTTGGTGGTGCGGGTGTCGGTAAGACCGTGTTCATCCAGGAACTCATCTCCAACGTGGCCACGCACCACGGCGGTTATTCGGTCTTCGGCGGTGTGGGAGAACGAACGCGTGAAGGGAACGATCTCTGGCTCGAAATGAAGGAATCGGGCGTCATTTCCAAGACGGCTCTCATCTACGGCCAGATGAACGAGCCGCCGGGCGCCCGTGCCCGTGTCGGTCTGACCGCTGTGACCGCGGCAGAATATTTCCGTGATGAAGAGGGGAAGGACGTCCTTCTCTTCATCGACAACATCTTCCGTTTCACACAGGCAAACTCGGAAGTGTCGGCGCTGCTCGGACGCATTCCTTCGGCCGTGGGATACCAGCCGACCCTGTCCACCGACGTCGGTGAATTGCAGGAACGCATCACAACGACCAAGAAGGGCGCCATCACCTCGGTGCAGGCCATCTACGTTCCGGCGGACGACCTGACCGACCCGGCGCCGGCCACGACCTTCGCACACCTCGATGCCACCACCGTGTTGTCCCGTGCCCTGACGGAAATCGGTATTTACCCTGCGGTGGACCCGCTCGACTCGACGTCGCGGATTCTCGATCCGAATATCGTCGGACAGGAACACTATCAGGTGGCGCGCGCCGTACAGGAGGTGCTGCAACGCTACAAGGACCTGCAGGACATCATTGCCATCCTGGGCATGGATGAACTTTCGGAAGAGGACAAGCTGATTGTTGCTCGTGCCCGCAAAGTGCAGAAGTTCCTGTCGCAACCGTTCCACGTGGCGGAGGCGTTCACCAACATCAAGGGTGCGTACGTCAAATTGCCCGACGCTATCCGTGGCTTCAAGGAAATCGTCGAAGGCAAACACGACAATGTTCCGGAACAGGCATTCTACATGGTCGGGACGATCGAGGATGCCATTGAAAAGGCGAAGAAACTCGCCGCGTGATCCTGATGGCCAGTTCATTTCAATTGAGAATCGTAACACCACGTGCCCAACTGCTCGACGAGCAGGTGAGTCAGGTGACCGCACCGGGCTCACGGGGTGAGTTCGGGGTGCTTCCGAACCACGCTGCCCTCCTGACTTCCCTCGAACCGGGCGTTCTCGTTTACCAGTCGGGAAAGGTCACGGAGAAGGTGGCGGTGCGTGGCGGCTTTGCCGAAGTTCTCGATAATGTCATGACCGTTCTTGCCGATGAGGCGATTCCGGGCCGTGAGATCGATCAGGCAGCGGCGCGAGTCGATCTGCAAGCCGCGGAAGAAACACTCGGGGAAAAGGTCCTTGCGGAAGAGGCCCGACTCTCTGCTGATGAAGCGCGCCGTTGGGCGACAGCTCGCATCGATGCGTCGCGTTGACGTCGAGAGTTGCTTGCTGCCACTGCCGGACTGCAAATATAGACCCTGATCCCTCAGAAGATCGGACGGGGCGACGAGCCATTGGGCGAATCGCTGCTTTTTCGATCCTTGGCGGCAGTGGCCCGATGCGATAGGGCATGTCGGATCCAGACGAACCGCAAGGAGGGCCGGAGAATCCATGCATCCTGGACGAGACGCACTGAAGACCTTCGCACCGGGGCTGTTTACCGGTCGCACCGCACTGGTCACCGGTGGAGGGCGCGGAATTGGTAGAGCCATTGCGCTTGGATTTGCCCAACTCGGCGCGAACGTGGTCATTGCCAGTCGAAACCCGGAGAATCTGATGCCCACCGCGGCAGAGATCGAACAGTTGGGGGTATCCTGTCTTGCGGAGCCGATGAACATTCGGGAGGTGGAGCAGGTCGAGAATCTCGTGGCCAAATCGATCGAGCGCTTCGGCGCCATCGACTTTCTCGTCAACAATGCGGGGGGCCAGTTTCCGGCGCGACCCCATGAGATCAGCGATCGTGGTTGGCGGGCCGTCATCGACTTGAATCTGAACGGCACCTGGAACATGTGCAGCCGTGTGGGCCGGCACATGCTCGAACGTCGCTTTGGCGCCGTTGTGAATCTCGTCCACATCTATTCGTATGAGCGCGGTGCGCCTGCCTTTGCCCATTCCGGTGCGGCACGCGCCGGAGTCGTGAATCTGACGCGTTCTTTGGCCTACTATTGGGCGCGCCACGGTGTCACCATCAACGCTCTAGCCCCCGGCACGGTGTCGACACGCGGTGTGCGTGAGGAGGAGTTCCGTCATGCCGAGCAGGACGACTACGAATCGATTGCCGTCCGGGATATCCCGGCGCACCGTCTTGCCGATGCCGGCGAGATCGCAGCAATCACATTGTTCCTCTGTTCGCCAGCGGCGCGCTACATCAATGGTGCGTCACTCGTGGCAGATGGTGCTCTGTCGCTCGATAGCTGGACACCGATGTTCGATCCGGAAGCGTGAGAGCTTCCGTCCCGAATCGGCTTCGGGTCAAGACGGTCCTTGCATACGGCCACAATCCTGTGATGCGATGATCGGGGGTGGAAATCCCGGTTCGGATCGTTGGATCTGACCTACTCGAAAAAGGAGCGCACCGATGGACGATCATATGAGAGCGCTGACACCGTCGTTCGAGGAACTTTTCGCCAATAATCGCCGGTGGGCGGACGGGATGAAGGAACTCGATCCGCAGTTCTTCGAAAAACTCGCCCAGCAGCAGGCGCCCAAATATCTCTGGATCGGTTGTTCCGATAGCCGTGTTCCGGCCAACGAGATCGTCGGCCTGCTTCCCGGTGAGTTGTTCGTGCACAGGAACGTTGCCAACGTCGTCGCGCATAACGATCTGAACTGTCTGGCCGTCATTCAATTCGCAGTCGAGAAACTGGAGGTCGAACACATCATGGTGGCGGGTCACTATGGCTGTGGTGGTGTGACACAGGCGATGCGGCACGGCGAACTCGGGCTCATCGACAACTGGCTGCGTTGCATCAAGGACATTTACCACCAGAATCAGGCGGCGCTCGGTGCGGTGTCGGATCCCACCCGGCGCCTGAATTGGCTGTGTGAGCTGAATGTGGCGCAGCAGGTTGCGAACGTGTGTCACACGACGATCGTGCAGAAAGCATGGGTCAAAGGACGCAATCTCACGGTGCACGGTGTCATCTACGACATTCACGACGGCCTGTTGAAGGATCTGGGCTTTCGCGTGAACGCCATCGACCAGATTCCCGAAATCTATCGCATTCTCTCGACCGAGTCGAAAACGAGCCGTTGAGCTGTCGTCGGCTGCCATCTGACGTCAGGCTGAGACGCCCTGGCTTGCGAGATCCCGTGTGCACCGGCTCATGATTTGGCGATGCGGGATGCCACAGGTCGTTCCGCCATTGCTGCGAATGGCGATCTCTGTAGAATCCGCCTATCTTTCCCGCCCTCAGGAGGTCTGTTGTGCCCGGAATCGTCCGTTATGGGAGTTATGTCCCTTACTTTCGCCTGCAGCGCGCCGCATTTGGCGGCGGTAGGGGCGAGCGCGCCGTTGCCAGCTACGATGAGGATTCCGTGTCGATGGCTGTCGAAGCGGCACGGTCGGCTCTGCGCGGCGGTGTCCAGCCCGATACCTTGTTGTTCGCAACCACCAGTCCCCCGTATGCCGAGAAGCTGAACACGGCAACGATTCAGGCGGCGCTCGACCTTCCCGAACGGATTGCTTCGGTCGAACTGGGCAGCTCGACCCGAATGGGCCTGGCTGCCCTCCTGCTTGGGCTCGATCTTGCTGCGGGAAATCGCAAGGCGCTTGCCTGCGCCGGCGATGTCGTGGTCGGTGCACCCAGCGGTTCACGCGAGAGCCAGGGTGGTGATGGTGCGTCCGCGTTTGTCACGGGTCCAGATCCTGAATCCATTGCCATCGTGCGCGGACGTGCCTCGGTGACGATGGAAATCCTCGATGTGTGGCGCTTACCGGAGGATCGGTTTGCCAGGCAGTGGGAGGAACGGTTCACTGCCGATACGATGGCTCCGGCAATTCTCGAAACGGTTCAGCGTGCCCTCAGCGAGGCAGGCGTACAGCCGGAACAACTGACGGCGGTCATTCTGGATGGAACGAATCCGCGGTCCATGGCCAGTCTGCCAAAAGCACTCGGACTCAAGCCGGATCAGATCGCCGATCCGTTGGCAACCTCGGTCGGTCGAACGGGCTGTGCCCATGCAGGATTACTCCTGGCGCGTACCCTGGATGGTGCGAAGCCCGGCGATCTGATCCTCGTGGTTTGCGAGGCGGATGGCGTTGATGTGCTGCTTCTCGAAGTCACCGGTAGGATTGCTGAGGTCCCCCGAGGGAACAGTGTGGATCGCTGGATCGCATCGAAGCGTAATGACCTGGCGTACAACAGTTATCTGAAGTGGCGCGGTATTCTACCGTTCGAGCCACCCCGCCGTCCGGATCCGGAACGCCCTGCGGCACCGCCGATGCGACGGCACGAACGCTGGAAGCTCGCTTTCGTTGGCTCGCGTTGTACGAAGTGTCAGACCGGACACCTGCCGCCGCAGCGTGTGTGCGTGAAATGCGGTGCAATCGATGAAATGCAAGAGGAACGGTACGCGGATACTTCCTGCAAGATCGCTACCTACACGCTCGATCATCTCGCCTACACGTTGCAGCCACCGGTCGTCGTCGCGGTGGCAGACTACGAAGGCAGCGGCCGGTTCAGTTGTGAGCTGACCGATGTCGATCCCCAGGAGGTCGCCATTGGCAATCAACTGGAGATGACCTTTCGCCGGCTTTACACGGCGCAGGGAGTTCATAACTACTTCTGGAAAGCGCGCCCGATGCGCTGAATGGATCCAGGACAGAGCTGGATGGATGAACTTCGTCATCCAGATGTATTTTGTCCCGCATCACATAGACAGAGGAGAACAAAAACATGGCAAGCAACGGCATCAAGGACCGTGTCGCGATCGTCGGGATGGGCTGCACGCCGTTCGGGGAGCATTGGAACAAGGGTCCCGAGGATCTCCTCGTGGATGCGGCCAAGGAGGCCTACGCATCGGCGGGCGTCGGACCGGATGCCGTCGATGCGTACTGGCTGGGCACGATGGCCAGTGGCCTGTCGGGATTGATGCTCTCCGAGGCACTCAAGATTCCCTACAAGCCAGTTACCCGGCTCGAGAACATGTGCGCCACCGGCAGCGAAGCGATTCGCAACGCCGCTTACGCGGTGGCCAGCGGTGCCTACGACTTGGTGATGGCGATCGGTGTCGAGAAGCTCAAGGATTCGGGATTTTCAGGACTGACGTCGACAAGCATCCCGAGTGACGGCACACATTCGAGTATGACTGCGCCCGCAACGTTTTCGCTACTTGCCCCTGCCTATGCCCGGAAGTACGGCGTGCCCGAGGACACCCTGAAACAGGTGCTTGCGAGGATTGCGTGGAAGAACCACAGAAACGGTGCCAGAAATCCCAAAGCACAGTTCCGCAAAGAAGTGCCGATGGAGACGATTTGCAAATCGCCCCCGGTCGCCGGAATGCTGGGAATCTTCGATTGCTCTGGTGTCAGCGACGGTTCAGCGGCAGCGATTCTCTGCCGCGCCGAGGATGCTCACAAGTACACAAAGAATCCTATCTTCATCAAAGCCCTGTCCTTCGCTGCCGGACCTGCTGAGGGCTACTTCAGCCAGGACTACGACTTCACGACCTTCCCGGAGGTCGTGCGTAGCTCACAGGAAGCCTACAAACAGGCGGGCGTGCAGAATCCGCGCGAGGAGATCAGCATGGCGGAAGTGCACGATTGCTTCACACCGACGGAACTGGTGCTCATGGAAGACATGGGATTCTCGCCGCGCGGACAAGCGTGGAAGGATGTTCTCGACGGCCGCTTCGATGGCGAAGGACCGCAACCGGTCAATCCCGATGGCGGCCTCAAGAGTTTCGGCCATCCGATCGGCGCCAGTGGCTTGCGCATGATGTATGAGATGTGGCTCCAACTCCGTGGTGAGGCAGGCCCGCGTCAGATCAAGGCACCGAAGCTCGGCATGACACATAATCTCGGCGGTGCGCCGGGGCGTTGCGTCAGCTTCGTATCCATTGTTGGTGTGTAATCCCCGGGATCGCCGGTATGCTGCTCGGATCGGCGGTCCACACGAGACAATTGTGGGCTGGACCATCCGCGTCTCGGCTGGTCCGTAGAACCTTGCGCCACCGACTCTCTGGGGAAACGCCCGTGTCTGCACCGATACGATCATTCCTTGTCGTGGGTTTTTGCGATTCTGTTGCACCCCGGCGAGTCACCTGATTGAGAATTATTTCTCATGCCCGATGGTTTCCTCCGAGAGCCCACTGCACGGTCTGCCGACATCCTGGCGGTCCTGCAGCGGTACTGGGGATACAATTCTCTGCGTCCCCTGCAGGAAGAGGCGATCCAACTCGGGCTGGCACGGCGTGATTCTCTCGTCGTGCTGCCGACCGGTGGGGGCAAGTCGCTCTGCTATCAGATCCCGGCAGCTCTGGCGGGCGGGACCGACGTCGTCGTGTCGCCGTTGATTGCTCTGATGAAGGATCAGGTTGATGGCCTGCGACAGTGCGGATATCCCGCCGCCGCTCTGTACAGCGGCCAATCCTACGAGGAACAACGCGAAATCGTACGCGCTGCACGCGCGGGAAAATTCCGTTTGCTGTTCGTCGCACCCGAGCGATTGCTGACCCCGCGTTTCCTGGAATTCCTCGATCAGGTGCGAGTTCGTGCGTTTGCCATTGACGAGGCTCACTGCATCAGCCATTGGGGCCATGATTTCCGGCCAGAATACCGGCAGCTCGCACAACTCAAACAGCATTTTCCAGAGGCGAGTCTGCATGCATTCACGGCGACGGCCACGGAACGCGTGCGCGAGGACATCGTCGAACAACTCGGCCTGTGGCAACCTGCGGTACTCGTGGGCTCCTTCGACCGGCCAAACCTCGTGTACCGGATTCTGCCACGTGTCAACGTGCATGCGCAGGTCGTGCAGGCGCTCCGGCGGCACAAGGGTGAGGCAGCCATCGTTTACGCGATCAGCCGCAAGGATGTCGAATCGATGGCGGAAATGCTCATCGCACATGGCTTTCGCGCCGCCTTCTACCATGCAGGGATGGACGCCGAGGCGCGGCAAAAGACGCAGGAGGACTTCGCCAACGAGAGGCTCGACGTCATCGCTGCGACGGTGGCCTTCGGCATGGGAATCGATCGCAGCGATGTACGCTGTGTCATCCACGCCGCCATGCCCAAGTCGATTGAACACTATCAGCAGGAGACGGGACGCGCCGGACGCGACGGGCTCGAGGCGGAGTGCGTGCTGTTCTATTCGGCGGCCGATCCGATCCGCTGGGAGAGGCTGTTCGAGAGATCGGCAGGGGAAACCGCAGCTTCACCCGAAATCCAGGAGGCTACGCGCAGTCTGCTGCATGGTATGCGCCGGTTCTGTAACAGCACGGTTTGCCGGCATCGCATGCTGTCGGAATACTTCGGCCAGGCGTACCCATCTGACGACTGCAAGGCCTGTGATGTCTGTCTGAACGAAGTGGAAGGCGCTGCCGACGGTACGGCGATCGCGCAGAAAATTCTCTCCTGTGTGGCGCGCAGCGGAGAGCGCTTCGGGACTGAGTATATCGTCGACGTTCTCGTCGGAGCCGACACCGAGCGAGTCCGTCGCTGGAATCACCAGAAGCTCAGCACGTACGGGCTACTTTCGGACATCGCCCGCAAGACGGTCACGAGTTACGTTTATCAGCTCCTCGATGCCGGTGTTCTCGAACGCACGCAGGGAGACAGGCCCGTACTTCGGCTGAACGCCGCGTCATGGGAAGTCATGCGAAGTCAGCGCTCGGTGCGGCTCGTTCAACCGGCAAAGAAACTGAAAGAGGTGCCACGTGCAAAGGATTCATGGGAAGGTGTCGACCGTGGCCTGTTCGAGAGTCTGCGCCTTCTGCGCCGGATCATCGCGGAAGAGCGGGGTGTGCCTCCCTTTGTGATTTTTGGCGATGCGACGCTACGCGAACTGGCACGTGTGCGTCCCGGTTCACCGGACGCTTTCCTTGCGGTCCGCGGTGTGGGACGGCGCAAACTCACGGAGTTGGGTCCGCGATTCATCGCACACATCCGGGAGTATTGCCGCGCCAACCGTCTCACCGTCGATATGGGATCGGGTACCCACCTGCCATCGAAATGGTGATCTGGCCGGCTGCGATGTCCCGAAAAGCGGGCACAGCCTGCCGGAGCCGTGATGACGCTGCCGCTTCTCGTGGCAGTTGGAGGAGCGGAGATCAATTTCTGAATTTACCGCGATGCGGTACTACCGGTTTCGCAAGAGCCTTCGCTGCTGTCGCTGTTGTCGGGTGAGGAATCGTTTCATGAGGACGTACGACATCCGGAGGGGACCCGACAGGGCGAACAGGGCAAAGGAAAGAAAGAGGATGATTTCTGGTTCGGCGATCAGCAACTTCAGAACGACGATCACCGCGATCAGCAGCCAGAACGGCTGCCGGATGACGAGTCCGGTCTCCTTGAAGCTGAAATACTTGATGTTGCTCACCATCAAGCCGGCCAGGGCATAGGTGAAGAGCAGGACCAGGAAGTGAGTGTGAGTACGGCCCTCGCCTCCGAAGCGGTAGTAGGCGAGCACTGTGGTGGCGATCACGCCGGCGGCGGCAGGGATCGGAAGACCGATGAAGTGACGCTTTTCGGCTGTATCGAATTGCACGTTGAAGCGAGCCAGCCGCAAGGCGCCGCAGGTAGCGTAGAGGGAAGCGGCCAGCCAACCCCACGTGCGCCATGGTTCGAGAGCCCATCGGTAGACGAGAATCCCGGGTGCCACACCGAAAGCGACCAGATCGGCGAGTGAGTCATACTCGATACCGAAGCGGCTGGTCGTGTTGGTGATCCGCGCGACACGGCCATCGAGCATATCAAAAATACCGGCGATGAGGATGGCGGCTGCAGCGGTAAGAAAGTCGGCACGCAGACTGGCGATCACCGAATAAAAACCGGCGAACAGGCCCGCCGTCGTGATCAGGTTGGGAAGAAGATACACGCCTTTGCGAAGGGGGGATCCTCCTTCGATCGGAAACAGGGTTGCGGGTCTGGTGGGCTTTTCTACGTCCATCGTGCCAGCACGGTTTCGGCGCCGCGTGTGCGGTCGCCCAGCTTTACAGCGATCTCGGCGTCGCGGGGAAGGTAGATGTCGGCGCGTGATCCGAACTTGATCATACCGTAGCGATCGCCTCGTTGGACAGGCATACCCTTACCAATGTGGCAGACGATCCGGCGCGCCACAAAGCCAGCAATTTGCACGAAAGCCAGGCGCCGCCCCTGATCATCCTCGATCACGACCGCGTTCTGTTCATTGTCCAGAGACGCCTTGTCCGCGAAGGCACGCAGGTGTTTGCCCGGGTTGTAGAGGGTTTCCACGACACGGCCGCTCCATGGGATCCGGTTCACATGAACGTTCAACGGTGACATGAAAATACTCACCAGGGTAGCTGGGCCGTTCAGGAATCGGTCATCCTGCATCGGCTCGATCTTGATGACCTTACCATCTGCCGGAGACACGATGGCATTGGGATCATTCGGCGGTGTGCGTTCCGGATCACGAAAGAAATTCAGTGTGAATGCCAGCACCGCCGCGCCAATGACGAAGCCTGTGATTCCACCCGACCACGCGAGGATGAGAAATAGAGCGACTGCTACGGCGATGAGGTTGTAGCCATCGCGCGCGATGGGCAAACCCGAGGCCCTTGGGGGGGACGGATTGGTATCACTCACAATCGCTCCGGAATCGTGGTCAGGGACTCCAGGGAGCGCAGGCAACTCACCTTACAGGCCGCCGACCCGCGCTTCAGTTCTTGTCCTTGTCGACCAGGCGATTGGTGGCGAGCCACGGCATGAGAGCCCGCAGTCGGGTACCCACCGCTTCGATCGGATGGTTGGCAGCAGCCTTCCTGAGTTCTTTGAAGTGGGGCATGCCGCATTCGTATTCGGTGAGCCACTCTTTGGCGAATGCGCCGCTCTGGATATCGCCAAGAATCTTCTTCATGGCCTCACGCGTCTGCTCGGTGATCACCTTCGGACCACGCGTCATGTCGCCATATTCCGCCGTATTGCTGACGGAATAGCGCATGTTGGCGATGCCGCCTTCATAGATCAGATCGACGATCAGCTTCACTTCGTGGAGGCATTCGAAGTAGGCCATTTCGGGCGGGTAGCCGGCATCAACCAGGGTCTCGTAACCGGCGCGGATCAACTCCGTTACACCGCCGCACAGAACAGCCTGTTCACCGAACAGGTCTGTTTCGGTCTCGTCCTTGAAGGTTGTCTCGAGAACGCCAGCACGCGTGCCGCCGATGCCACGTGCGTAGGAGAGTGCCACCGAGCGTGTGTCGCCGCTCGGGTCCTGATGGATGGCGATCAGGCACGGCACGCCGCGTCCCTTCTGGAATTCGCCGCGCACGAGGTGTCCCGGACCTTTCGGTGCCACCATGAAGACGTTCACTCCGGCGGCGGGTACGATGCGTTTGAAGTGAATGTTGAATCCGTGGCCGAAGGCAAGATATTTGCCGTCCTTCAGACCGGGGGCGATGTCACTATCGTACAATTCCCCTGCCAGTTCGTCTGGCACCAGCACCATGACGATGTCACCCCAGGCAGCAGCCTGGGCCGTTTCCATCACTTTGAAGCCGGCTGCCTCCGCCTTTGGCCAGGAGGTGCCACCCTTCTTCAATCCGACGACGACCTCGACTCCGCTGTCGCGCAGGTTCTGCGCGTGCGCGTGTCCCTGGCTCCCGTAACCGATGATCGCAACCTTCTTGCTCTTGATCAGTTGGAGGTCGGCATCGTTTTCGGTGTAGACTTTCATCATATGGCTCATTCTTTCTCCCGGGGCTCGCCCAGGGAATGGGCACCACGGTGCATAGCGACTTTTCCGGTGCGTACGATCTCCAGGATACCCAATGGCCGGAGCAGGTCGATGAAGGCGCGGATCTTCTTTTCGTTCCCGGTGATTTCGACGACGTAGGATTGGGGACCGACATCGATCACCTTGCCACGGAAGATGCCGACCGTGTTCATGATCTCGGCACGTGTCTTTTCGTCGGCACGCACTTTCACCAGCGTCATCTCGCGTTCGACGTGGGGCGTACCCGTAAAGTCGTTCACCTGGATGACGCCGATCAGTTTGTTGAGTTGCTTCTCGATCTGTCCGACGATCCGATCATCACCGCGCGTCACGAGTGTGATGCGCGACATCGTCGGATCGAGCGTCTCGGCGACGGTCAGACTTTCGATATTGAAGGCGCGGGCGCTGAAAAGACCCGCAACACGAGAGAGAACGCCGAATTCGTTCTCCACGAGGACAGAGATAGTGTGTCGCACGATGTGCTCTTGGTATTCCTTACAGATCTGATGTGTAACCGGATCGGTCAGGCGTTGGCTGTACCGTCGGACGAACGGTGGCGGCCAAGGATCTCCATGATCCGGTCTTTTCCGGCAAGCTTGCGTTTCTGGAGTTGCTTGCGTTCGAATTCCTTTTCCGCCGATAGATGGAGGTGGCGGTTCAACTCGTCCAGTTGTTTTTCGAGTTCGACGTGTTCCTCGTAATACCGGCGAAGTTCGTCATCTGCGCCCATGAGCTGCTGAATCAAATCCTCGTCTTTTTTCTCCATCGCTCGCTCCTCAGGCCCGGTCTGGCAACGCCTTCGTTTAGCCCACCACAGGGTCTCTGTCAAACTTGAGATCGTGCTCGAATCCCCTTCATAATCAACACATTACGGCGGCGGTATCCGTGCATCCGGGGATCTGATGTAGCTTGGCTCGACGGCTGCGAGTTCCGTACCCCGGTATTCGTATTGCTGTATTCCCAAAAGCGCCACGACGGTGCCGCGCGGGCCGTGGCTGGGAAACTCGAGAAGGCGCACTCCCGTGCCCAGGCGGTCGCGGAAATAGCCGGCGTACCGTTCGCTCGCATCGCCGATGATGACGCACTCTCCCGGCAGGTGCACCAGAAGTTCCTCGGGCTGCATGAGGAGATCCTCGGTCAGGCGACGGTGACTTCCTCCCGAGACCTGAAACACCGCTGCGTACAACTCGCCTTTGCGGGCATCCAGGACGGCGGCCACGGTGCCGTCGGGCACTTCAGCCGCGTGCGCCAGTGCTTCGAGTGTGGAAACGGTGCTGAGGGGTTTGCCGGTGGCCCAGGCAAGCGACTTGGCAATGGTCAGCCCAACGCGCAGGCCGGTAAAAGAACCCGGCCCATGCGAAACGACGATCCGATCCAGTTCGTGTGGCGAGCACGCGGCCTCGTCAAGAACGGATTCGATCAAGGGAAGCACGACGGCTGCGTGGTTCCCAGTCGTCTGAAGACATTTTTCGGCAATCTGCCGCTGGCCGTCGACGACCCCTACGCTGGCGCGCCATGTGGCGGTGTCGATACCCAGAACACGCAATTCCTACCCCCAGCCATGAATGACGCGCGCGATGTCATTGTAGAAGGCAAACGCCATCAAACCGAGGAGAAGCACGAGACCGACCTGTTGCGCGATTTCGCGGTGTTTGGTGTCCAACGGCCGGCGGCGCACCGCCTCGATGAGGAAAAACAGGAGATGCCCGCCGTCCAGAATCGGAATCGGTAGCAGGTTGAGCACACCGAGGTTGATGCTGATGACGGCCATGAAACGGAGCAGATAGTCGAATCCCAGTCGCGCCTGTTGTCCTGCCGCTTGAGCAATCAGAATCGGGCCACCGATATCTTTGGCGGGAATCCGTCCCTGAATGAGTTTCACAACGCTCGTTGCAAGAGTTTCGACCCACCAGAAGGTCTGTGCTGCACCGAGTTGGACGGACTGGAGCAACCCCACCGGCTGTGCCTCGAACGCCGGCTCGATGCCGATCAGGTAGGCGGTGCCTACCGTCTCGTTGAAGATATTTTTTTCAGACTGCTCCTTCGGGGTCACCGTCAGGTGCAGGGTGGAATCGTCACGGATGACGGTCAATTCGAGAGATCGGCCACCGCTGTTACGAATTCCTTCCGAGAGCTGTGCCCATTTGTCGATTGCCTGTCCATCGATGGCGGTCACGATGTCGCCGGGTTGCAGTCCGGCAGTCGCAGCCGGCATATTTTCGCGCACTCCGCCTACCTTGGAACTTTCGTTGGGGACGAAATCTCCGTAGGCCGCGATGACCAGAGTGAACGCAACGAAGGCAAAGAGAATGTTGGCCATGGGGCCGGCAAGGACGATGGCGAGGCGTTTCCAAAGGGCCTGTGTCTGGAAAGCGACGGCGCGGTCAGCATCGCTGATCTCTTCGTCAGGGTCCTCACCGACCATCTTGACGAAACCGCCGAGTGGGATGGCACTGACGACGTATTCCGTGTTGCCTACCTTGCGGCCCAGGATCGTGGGTCCGAAACCGATTGAAAATTTCAGAACGCCGACGCCACAACGTTTGGCGACCAGAAAGTGGCCGAGTTCGTGAAAGAGAATCAGAAAACCCAGAACGATGATGGCAGAAATGACGGTGGTGAGCATTCGCCCTCCTCGGGCAGGCTGCGTTTCAGTGCAGCCAGAGCAAATGGTAGTACAGGAACGCCACCGGGAAAAGCAGGCTATCGATCCGGTCGAGCACACCGCCGTGACCGGGGAAAATCCAGCCGGATTCCTTCACGGTAAAGGCCCGCTTGATCACGGATTCGCTGAGGTCGCCCAGTTGTCCGAGGACTCCCAGGATCAGCGACAGCACGATGATTTCCTGGAGCGGCGTGTCGCGCAGGAGAATGAATCGGCAAAGAATGCCTGCAATGAGACTTCCCAGAAGGATGCCGGCGGCCCCCTCGACGGTCTTGCCGGGACTTACATGCGGCGACAGCTTGTGCCGTCCGATCGAGCGGCCTACGAAGTATCCGAACGTGTCGCCGAGCATTCCGATGGCGATGACGAAAATGACCCAGTACGGGCCGTTCGGAGGGAGATTCTTGAGCTTCGCAAAGTGGGGTAGAAGAAATGATAGATAGAGGATGCCGAGCAGGACGAGACCGGCATCGCGCAATCCCATCTCGAAATCAGGGCGGGTGAACAGCACCCAGAGCATCGCAGCGATGACCGCCAGTGCCAGGGCGGCTGACAGGCACTCCGGGGGACCGAACAGGGCGGCGCCCAGAACAATGGCGCCGAGTGCCACCGTCAAGACTTTCTCCGGTAACTGGCGCGCAAACACGATTCCGGCGTATTCAGTGAGACCGATAGTGCCGGCACAGAAGATGAAAATCGCCAGAGGCAGGTGCAACGGATAGAGGATCAACAGCAGCAGGATGGGGATGAAGACTGCCGCAGTGAGCAGTCTAGCGCGCAGCACGCAGTTGCTCCCGCCCTGTTGACTGAGACACCTTTCCGAATCGCCGCTCTCGTTGCTGATAGGCGGAGAGGGCTGTGAGGAATTCCGTTTCACGGAAATCTGGCCAGAGTGTGCCGGTCACGTAGATCTCGCTGTAGGCGAGTGGCCACAGGAAGAAGTTGGAGATGCGCATCTCGCCGCTCGTTCGAATGAGGAGATCAGGATCCGGAATGCCGGCAGTCATGAGGGCGTCGTTGAATGTGGCACAGTCGATCTTGTCGGGGTCCAGGTTGCCGTCACGGGCGGCGCGCGCCAGACGGCGCGCCGCGTGCAAGATGTCCTCTCGCCCGCCGTAGCTCACCGCAAGCACGACCGTCATCTTGTCGTTCTTTTGCGTTGCTTCGACAGTATGTTCGAGATCAGCTCGTAGCGTGGCTGGTAGACGCCCGAGATCACCGATGACCACCAGGCGGATCTCGTTTTTCATCATCTTGCGGAGCTCGGTACGCAGGTAACGGCGCAGCAGGCCCATGAGCGCCTGCACTTCACGGCGCGGGCGTTCCCAATTCTCCGTCGAAAAGGCGAACAGGCTGAGGTATTTGATTCCGAGCTGGCGGCTCGTCTCGACGACGGCGCGCACCGAATCTTTGCCACGCCGGTGGCCTTCGACACGAGTCAACCCGCGCCGTTGCGCCCAGCGGCCGTTGCCGTCCATGATGATGGCAACATGCCGGGGGAGTCGGTCCAAGTCGACACTGGGAGACTCCGCATCGGCCACGGTTCAAACCTCCATGATCTCGGCTTCTTTGCCCTTCAGGATCTGATCGATCTTTTCAATGTAGACCTTGGTGATTTCCTCGATTCTTTCGTGCGCCTTGCGGTTGTCGTCCTCGCTGATCGCCTTGTCTTTCAGCAGTGACTTCAACATTTCGTTGGCATCGCGCCGGTGGTTGCGGATTGAAATGCGGTAGTCCTCACCTTCCTTGCGGACGCGTTTGACCAGGTCCTTGCGGCGTTCCTCAGTCAATTCGGGGATCGGAACCCGAATGATTTTGCCATCGTTCAGCGGGTTCAGCCCGAGATCGGACTGTTGGATGGCACGTTCGATGTCGTGCAGTACACCACGATCGTAGGGCTGGATCAGCAACAACCGCGGCTCGGGGGCGGAAAGGCCAGCCACCTGGTTGAGCGGCGTGCGAGTGCCGTAGTACTCGACGGTGAGCCCTTCGAGCAACGCGGTCGAAGCGCGGCCTGTGCGTGTTCGTGACAGCTCGCGCCGAAACGCCACGATGGTCGCTTCCATCTCTTTGCGGAGGTCCTCGATGACCTCGTCGATCATACGGTCCCCCTAATGGACGATCGTCCCGATCGGCTTGCCTGAAACCGCCCGTTTGATGTTCCCCTGGCGATGGAGGTCGAATACCAGGATGGGCAGTTTATTGTCCATGCACAACGAAATGGCAGTAGCATCCATTACTTTCAAGTGTCGGTTCAGGCACTCGATGTAGGTGATCTTCTGGAACCGTTTGGCGCCGGCGTCCTTCTTCGGATCGCGATCATAGACCCCGTCCACATTGGTTGCCTTCATGATGATCTGTGCGCCAACCTCCACGGCGCGCAGGCTGGCGGCTGTGTCGGTGGTGAAGAACGGGTTCCCCGTGCCGGCCGCGAAGATCACCACCCGGCCCTTTTCGAGATGCCGTGTGGCGCGGCGGCGAATGTACGGTTCAGCGATCTGCTGCATCGCGATGGCCGACATGACACGAGTATGCACGCCGATGCGTTCGAGCGCATCCTGCAAGGCCAGAGCGTTGATGATCGTGGCGAGCATTCCCATGTAGTCGGCGCTGGCGCGATCCATGCCGCGTGCGCTCCCAGCCACGCCACGGAAGATGTTGCCCCCCCCGATGACGATGGCGAGCTCACAGCCCAGGCCATGAACCTCTTTTACTTCGGCCGCGATCTTCTCGAGGACCCGGGGGTCGATGCCGTATCCGCTATCCGCCATGAGCGCTTCGCCGCTGAGCTTGAGGAGCACCCGCCGGTACTTGAGCCCCGGCATTTTGCGCGCCGGGGTGTGTGCGGTGGGCGAGGAAGCGGCGCTCACGGGTTTCTCAGGCTGCGTCGGACGAATCCCCGAGCTGGAATCGTGCAAATCGGCGAACCACGATGTTTTCGCCAATACGCGCGATCGCGTCGGTCACGAGCTGGCCGACGTTACGATTCGGGTCCTTGATGAAGGCCTGTTCGAGCAGACAGCTTTCGGCAAAGAATTTCTCGATCTTTCCATCGACGATTTTTTCGATCACCTGCGCTGGCTTGCCCGAGCTTTCGGTCTGGACACGGTAGATGCTGCGTTCCGCCTCCACGGTTTCGCTGGGGATTTCTTCGCGCCGAACGAAACGCGGGCTTGCGGCAGCCACCTGCATCGCCAGGTCTTTCACCAGTTCCTGGAATTCGGGGGTACGGGCCACGAAGTCGGTTTCACAGTTCACTTCGATCAGCACACCGATCTTTCCGCCCGCATGGATGTAGGAGCCGACCAGACCCTGGCTGGCTGCGCGGGTGGACTTCTTCTGTGCGGCAGCCAGGCCTTTCTCGCGCAGGTACACGACCGCTTTTTCCAGATCGCCCGAGCTTTCGCTCAGCGCCTTCTTGCAGTCGAGCATTCCGGCGCCGGTCTTCTCGCGCAGTTCGCGAACCAGTGTTGCGCTTACCTCACTCATGCCTGCGCTCCCTCGGTATCCGCAGTGACTTCTTCGGTGTGTTCCTCGACGGCGGCTTCCTCCTCGCCGGCCTTTGCCTGTTCTTCGAGGGTGGTACGCCCTTCGAGAACGGCGTCCGAGATGGCAGCACAGAACAGGCGGATGGCGCGGATGGCGTCGTCATTGCCGGGGATCTTGTAGTCCACCATGTCCGGATCGCAGTTCGTGTCGACCACGGCGACGACCGGAATACGCAACTTGTTCGCTTCCTTGACGGCGATTTCTTCCTTCTTCGGATCGATGACGAAAAGCGCGTCTGGCAGCTTACGCATGGCCTTGATACCGCCCAGAGAGGAGAGGAGCTTGTCGCGTTCCCGCTCGATCGTCAGCAACTCGCGCTTCGTGAGGGCGTCGGCCATCAGCGGATCCGTCAGGGTTTCTTCGCACTTCTTCAGGCGATCGATGCTCTGCTTGATCGTCTGGAAATTCGTCAACGTGCCGCCGAGCCAGCGTGTGTTCACATAGTACTGGCCGCAACGTTCCGCCTCTTCACGAATCGCGTCTTGCGCCTGCTTTTTGGTACCGACGAACAGGACCGATCCACCACGTGCAGACAACTCGCGCACATAGGCATACGCTGCTTCGAACAGCTTGACCGTTCGTTGCAAGTCGATGATGTAGATGCCATTGCGTGCTCCGAAGATGTACGGTTTCATCTTCGGGTTCCACCGGCTGGTCTGGTGACCGAAATGCACACCGGCTTCGAGAAGCTGCTTCATGCTGATGTCTGCCATAAATACTTTCTTTCTCCCTCGTGAATCTTCTGTCGATACCAAAAACGACGGCTCTCCCGCAACCTTGCTGCCGATTTGTCCGGCCTGAGCCGGAGGAGGCGGGCCGTCTCCCGGTTCACTGGTTCATGGAATCGAGAAACTCCTGATTGTTTTTCGTGTCCTGCATCTTGTCGAGGATGAATTCCATGGCCTCGACGGGATTGAGCTGTGCCAGCAGTTTTCGCAGGATCCAGATGCGAGCGATTTTTTCCTTTCCGAGCAGGAGTTCTTCCTTGCGGGTGCCGGATCGATTGATGTCCACCGCCGGAAAGGTTCGCTTGTCCACCAGACGCCGGTCGAGGTGGATTTCCATGTTTCCCGTCGCCTTGAACTCTTCGAAGATCACCTCGTCCATACGGCTGCCGGTGTCGATGAGAGCCGTTCCCATGATGGTCAGACTGCCACCATCTTCAATGTTGCGAGCGGCGCCGAGGAATTTCTTCGGTTTGTGCAGGGCGTTCGAATCGACACCGCCAGAGAGGATCTTGCCGCTGGGTGGTACCACCGTGTTGTAGGCGCGCGCCAGGCGGGTGATGCTGTCGAGAAGGATGACGACGTCTCGGCCGTGTTCGACGAGACGCTTGGCCTTTTCGATGACCATCTCGGCAACCTGGACATGCCGTGTCGCCGGCTCGTCGAAGGTGGAACTGATGACCTCGCCGTCGACGGACCGTTGCATGTCGGTGACTTCTTCTGGGCGTTCATCGATGAGGAGTACGATGAGGACGACTTCCTTGTGGTTCCTCGTGATGCCATGCGCGATGTTCTGCAACATCATCGTTTTGCCGGTTCGCGGTGGCGCCACGATCAGGCCGCGTGTGCCTTTGCCGATCGGTGTAAAGAGGTCGATGATGCGTGTGGTATACTCTTCCGGGTCGTGTTCCAGCTTGAGCTGCTCGTCGGGGTAGAGCGGCGTGAGGTTGTCGAAGAGGATCTTGTCGCGTGCCTTTTCGGGCTCTTCGTAGTTGATCGCTTCGACCTTCAGGAGGGCGAAGTAGCGCTCTCCCTCCTTGGGGGGCCGGATCTGCCCGGCAACGATGTCACCGGTGCGCAGATTGAAGCGCCGGATCTGACTGGGTGAGATGTAGATGTCGTCCGGACCCGGCAGATAGTTGTAATCGGGTGCCCGCAGGAAACCGAAACCGTCTGGCAGGATTTCGAGAACGCCTTCCCCATAGACGAAGCCGCTCTGTTCGGTTTGCGCGCCCAGGATGGCGAAAATGAGTTCCTGTTTGCGCATGTTGGAAGCACCTTCGACGTTGAAGCTCTTCGCAATCTGCGCCAATTCGCTGATTTTCTTTCCCTTGAGTGCCTTCAGGTCGAGAGCACCCTCACGTGCTGGTGGCTCCTCGTCCAGGTCCTCGGGCAACACCTCGGTTGCCTTCGGACGCTGCTCGGCTCCGGTTGTCCGGCGGCGCAGGCGTGGTCCGGCGTGCGAGCCTTCCTGTGGCTGGGCTTTCCCGACGACTTCGTCGGCCATGGGTGATTCCCCCTTTTGTTGTTCTGGATGGGTCGAGAGGGCTGAGCTGAGCGGTTGGGATCGATATAGGAAATGGTCGGAGCGTGCGGGCGGGATGACGCTTGTTTCCGTACGACGCGGGCACGCTAGCGAAAAGGCTTCCGAAGTGTCAAGCGAGCCGCCTGCGGCCGGGGTGATCGGGAATTCCGACCCACGGTACAGACTCGGCAGAATGGGTGACCGTAGAAGGGGAATCCTGGATGGAGGAATTCTGGATGATCCTGGATGGGCATCCACCTGCCAAAGTGTCCGCGCCCGGGGTGTTTTTTTGGGTGAGGATCCCGCTGAAGTGCAGCCTGCCGGAACGGGTTTCGGCGGGAATCGGGATGCGGACAGATGGATCTACCTGGCGAAAAACAAAGATGTTTTTGGAATTTTGTCAGGTGGATGTCCTGGGGGTCCGAGGAGCTTCCTGCCGCCAGAAACGCCCGAGGCTCAGTCTTCCGTGGGATTTCCAGACCCTCTCTGCGCAATGGGTTGCGTGGCCTGCCACAGTGGCTGTAGGTCTTTCGGCAGAGGTGCAGAAAAGGCGAGTTGTGTGCCGGTCTGTGGATGGAGGAACGCCAGGCGCTCGGCGTGCAGGGCTTGACGATCTGGAATCGCCACGTCTGCCGCCGTGCGAGCCCGACCGTAGGTGCGATCGCCGATGATCGGGTGTCCCAATGCTGCCAGGTGGACTCGAATCTGGTGCGTTCGTCCGGTGCGTGGCCATAGGCGCAACCAGCAGATGGCGTTGCCGGTGCGAATCACCTCATAGGCGGTGACAGCGCTGCGACCACCGCTACGCACCGCCATCTTCTTGCGGTGCGTCGGATTGCGTCCGATCGGTTGGTCGATCGTCCCGCGCATCGCACGGGGCCGTCCCCACACCGCAGCGAGGTACGTCTTGTTCACCTGGCGGTCATGGAATTGCTTGCCGAGATGGGCGAGTGTGCCGGGATCCTTGGCGATCAGCAGGACGCCCGAAGTGTCCTTGTCCAGACGGTGCACGATGCCCGGCCGTGCCGGGTCCAGCCCTGGGTGTGCACCCTGCCAGTGATGCAGCAAAGCCGCCACGAGCGTACCGTGCGCATGGCCCGGGGCGGGATGCACGACGAGTCCCGCCGGTTTGTCGATCACCAGGATCCATTCGTCCTCGAACAGCACATCCAGAGCGATCGCCTCCGGCTCGACGTTGATCGCCGGTAGCGGTGATCCCGCCTCGATTTCGATGACATCACCCAGACGCAGGACGGTCGCCGCATCGATCACCCTCCCACCGATGCGGATGCAGCCTTCCTGGATGAGCCGTTGCACCCGGGAGCGCGAACCCCAGTGATGTAGGGCGGCGAGATAGCGATCCAACCGCTGTCCTGCGCCAGCCAGCTCGACCGTCACTCTCTCCGCTTCGGGCATCGTATTGCCGTCCCTCACATTTCCCAGGCCTGCCGGAGGAGTTGGCGTGCGGCCTCCACGTCCGCGTGGATCTGGCTCACCAGAGCCTCCGGATCGTCGAACCGGATTTCACCACGCAACTGGTGTTCGAGAGACACCTCGAGACGTTCACCGTAGATCTCCTCGTCGAAATCGAGCACGTAGACTTCAAAGCTGCGTTGCCGGTCTCCAAAGGTGGGATTCCTGCCGATGTTGGCAACGCCGTCGAACCATTTGTCGTGCCGTCGCACACGCACGGCATAGACCCCGTCGGGAGGCAGTACGAGCCGGCCGTAGCGGAGGTTTGCCGTTGGAAAACCGAGATTACGGCCTCGATGGTGTCCCTGGATGACGCGCCCGCTCACCATGTGGGGGCGCCCGAGCAGTCGCCGCGCGCGATCCAGTTCCCCCGCTCGAATGGCCGATCGGATCATGCTGCTGCTCACCAATTCACCTGCCACTTCGATCGGTCCGACGATCTCGACATCGATGCCTCGAGTTTGAGCGAATCGGTGGAGGAGTTCCGCGTCGCCACGGCGGTTGTGGCCGAAGCGGACACGGTGGCCGACGATGAGGGCTTGCACACCCAGACCCCGCCAGAGGAGATGTTCGAGGAAATCCTCGGCGCTGATCCGGGCAAACGCCGGAGTGAACCGTTGCACGATGACGTTGCCGACACCGTATTCCGCAATGCGTTCGACCCGGGACCGCCAATCGGTGAGTAACTCCGGGGCGCGTTCGGGTGCCAGGATGGAGATGGGATGAGGCTCGAAAGTCAGGGCCAGGGCATCCCCGCCCGTCTGCCGGGCATATTCGATAACCCGGTGCAGAATCGCCTGGTGCCCGCGATGCACACCATCGAAGTTTCCGAGTGTCAGGACCGGACGGTCGAAGCGGCGTCCGATCCGTTCGAGATGACGCAGCACTTGCATCCGGCGAACATGGGTTGCGCGAAGCTTTCGCGCAAGCGTTCTAGTCGCCCAGGGCCTGTAGTTTCTGCCGGGCGCGTTCGGCCTCTTCGGAACGCGGATGTTCACTGAGGAGTTTCTTCAGCACCAGCTTGGCGTCAATCTGGTCGCCCGAGTCGTTGAACGCATCGGCCAGCATGAGCAACGCCGCCGGCGCTTTGTCGGCTTTCGAGTATCGTAGCATGACGTCGCTCAGTTCTTTGATCGCCTGGTTGTACTCGCGGCGTGCATAGTAGCAGGCACCGATCCAGTACTGAGCGTTGTCGGCCAGGTCTGACTTCGGGTTCTTGCGAATGAAATCGCGCAGGCGCGGTGCTGCCTGGCTGCACTGTCCTTGTTTGACCAGGTTGAACCCGTCGCGGAAATCGGGATCGAGCTTTTGCCCCTGGAGGTTGGCCTCTTCCCGGGCGATCAAAGCGTCGAGCGGACCGGCGGGCCGGACCGGGGGTGGTGCTGGTTCTGCGGGGCGCTGTTCGTCGGGGCTTTCCGGCGGGGGCGCGGCCGTTGGAAATTCACCCGCAGCCGTGGTGCCGGGCGTTCCGATGGCGCGGTTTTGCTCCAGTGTCGTCAGGCGCGCGTCCAACTGATTGATGCGCTGTTGCAATTGCGCCGACGGCTGGCCATGACCACGACTTTCGCTTGCGTCCTGCCTGAGGATTTCGAGGCGGCGGCGCAGACCCTCGATGGCGACGTTCTGATCCGCCAGCAACGCGCGCACCTCGCGTTGATCCCGCTGGATCCGTTCCACCTGGGAACGCGATGCACAGCCCGCGAACATCCCACAGGCAACGAGCGCCGCCACGGCGGCGCGCACTCCCGAACGCACGGCCACGTCAGTCGCCAAGAACCACGAAATGGGCGCGGCGATTGCGGGCCCAGCACTCTTCCGTGTGTTCGGTGCAGAGCGGTAATTCTTCGCCGTAGCTGATCGTCGTGATGCGATCCGAGGAAACGCCGAGCGTGGTCAGATAATCCTTCGCTGCACGGGCACGCTTGGCGCCAAGCGCCAGGTTGTACTCCACGGTGCCACGTTCATCGCAGTGCCCCTCGACCTCGACTTTGTCGCGGCTGCGATCCTTCAGCCAGTCGGCGTTGTTCCGAAGGATGACCCGCGCTTCGTCATCCAGCTCGTAGGAATCGAAGCCGAATCGTACATCGCCGAGGGGACCACCTTCGCCCGCCAGACCCTGTCCCGCCTTGTAGCGCTCCAGGCTGCCCGCCGTATCGATGCCTCTCTCTTCGAGACCTGAGGTGTCGGCGCCGGCTCCACCCTTTTTCTTGGAAGAACAGCCCGCTCCGGCAAACGCAATGAGTCCGACAACGGTGACGCAAAGCACTCGCTTGATCATCGTGCCCCTTCTCCTCCACCGCTCATTTTTCATGTCTTGTGGGATCATGATATGGTGTTCACTGAAGCCACCGCGACCAGGCGGGACTGGTATCATCGCCGCCGCCACGAGTCAATTGAACTTGATTCACACCCGCGGCGTCGGTCACATACAGTTTCTTGCGGCCGCTACGATTGGAGCTGAAAACGAGGTAGCGGCCGTCGGGGGACCAGCTCGGATCCTCATTGTTCCGCGCTGCCTGGGTGAGCTGGCGCGCTTCGGTGCCGTCGGTTTTCACGGTGAAGATGTTGAAGCCGCCCTCGTACCGGCTCACATAGGCGATCCGATCACCCTTGGGCGACCATGCGGGCGCCGTGTTGTAATCGCCCTGGAAGGTGATACGGCGCGCTTCGCCGCCGCTCGCATTCATGATGTAGATCTGCGGCCCGCCGCTGCGGTTCGAGCAGAACGCGATCTGTTTGCCGTCGGGCGACCATGTGGGTGAGACGTCAATCGCCCAGTTGTCCGTGGCACGCCGCAGCAGTTCCCCGGCACGGTCCAGGAGGACGATGTCCGAGCTGCCGTCCTGCTCCAGGGTCATGGCAATCATCGAGCCGTCGGGCGACATCCGGCCACCGAGATTCAAGCCGAGGCGGCTGGAAATCCGTGTTTCGCGGTTACTCAGAAGATCGAGGAGGAAAAGGTCCGGATTGCCGCGTTTGTACGAGGTGTACAGGAGGGAGCGGGCGTCGGGTGTCCACGACGGTGATACGGTGATGCTAGCGGCTTTTGTCACCTGTTGCAGATCTCCGCCATCGAGACTCATCACGTAGACTTCCTTGAATCGGCCGTCGCGATTGGAGACGAAAGTGATCTTCGAATCGAAAGGCCCCTGCTCCCCCGTGAACTGTTGCATGATCTCGTCGGCAAACCGGTGTGCCATGCGCCGCACCAGTTCGGCCGAACCGCGATAGCGTTTCCCCGCGAGTTGTTTGCGCTGGTAGACGTCGAAGAGTTTGGCCTCGATCGTCACGGTGTCGCCTTCGATCGTGATGCCGCCCTTGACCAGTCCCATGGCTCCGATCACGGACCAGTTGTCGAAATTGATCTCCTCGGTGGTGATCCCAGACGATTCGGGCCTTTCGATGAATGCTTCCTGATCGATGATTTTGAAGTAGCCGGACAGGGTCAGGTCGCGTGCAATGATGTCGGCGAACTTCTGAGCGCTGTCTCGCCCCGCGGTTCCTCCAGAGAGAACTTTCGGTGGCGAGATGGCGATCGGGTAGTTGTGTTTCCCTGCACCATAGATGTTGCCACGAAGCTGGGCGAAAGCGGTTCCGCCGCACAGGATCGCCAGCAATGACAGGGTCGGAACGAGTCCCGCCGCCGCTCTCCGGCTCGTGCGCCAGCGGCTGGCCCGGGGTAGGGCGAGCGCCAAAGGTCCCATTGTCCGGTGTGCGTGAGGGGACACGGGAGGAGGATTTGAGATGCATTCCTTCATCCTGGGATCTCCTTACTCATGCATCGACTTCGCGTTGAAGGTGTATTCCACATCGCTGAACTGCTCACGATACTTTTCTGGCGGCGGAGGTAAAGGGCTCGTCGCGCGAACGGCGCGTTCGACCGACGCATCATAACCACGGTCGCCGCTGGACTGTGTTACTTTGATGTTCACGATCTCGCCGGTTTCAGTAATGCTGAAACGCACTACAGTCTGCAACTTCTCGTCTGTGCCGGCCCAGGCCCAGTTGTCTTTGAAACGGCGTTCGAGCTGTCCGAGGTAGAGGACATAATCGACGCCCATGACCTGGCCGCCTGCGCCTTCTCCCGGTCCGACGGAAATCGGCCCTCCTGGAGCTCCCGGTCCACTACCGGTGCCGCCGCCGCGTTCGCCGATCTGCGATTCAGCACGTTTTACCGCAGCCAGGATGCGATCGTCCGCCGCTTTTTGCGTCGCCTGGCGTTTCTGCTCTTCTGCCGCCGCCTTTTTTGCCGCCGTATCGACCGCTTTTCGCAACGCCTCTTCTTCGGCTGCCTTCTTTTTTGCGGCTTCTGCCTGTTTGCGATTCGTTTCTTCCTCGGCCGCCTTCCTGGCAATGGCTTCCAGTTCCGCCTTGGATGGGCCTGTGGGCGTCGGCTTTGCCGTGGGCGCCTTTGTCGCAGGCGCTTTCGTTGGCACGCGGGTCGGCGCTTTGGTCGACTCGACCTTTGCGACGGCGACCGGCGCTGCGGTGGTCCTTGTCGGGGTCGGTTGCGCCTTGCGGGTCTTTTCCGCAAAGGCGTCGTCATCCGCCGTCTCATCGAGTTTGGGCGGTTCGACCTTTACGACCTGGGCCGGTTCTGGGGGTTTTGGTGGCTCTGGCGGTTTGGGCGCTTCAGCGGGCTTGGGTGGCTCCGGCGGAGCGGGCGCCTTCTTGGGTGGCGGTTCGTCCCTGGCTGCCATCGGGATCGCCTTGACGCGTCCGGCGCCACCCTCGATGAGATTGGTCCCGCCGAGTTTGCTCGGGTCGACCAGATCCACGGTGTACGACACCGGGGGCGCCGGCGGTGGCAACTGTGGCGGATGCGGCGCGATGAAGAGAAACACGATCAACCCGGCGTGGATCGCGCTCGATACGAGCACCATCCACCACAGGCCACGTTCCCATTCACGATGAGGTTTGAGCGAGGGCGGCTGTTCCACTGTAGGCGTCCACGGCGCCGGCTATCTCGCCGACTCGTCGGACGGTGGTTCGGTGACCATGCCGAGCCGTTCGACTCCGGCGCCCTTGACGCTCGCAATGACACGCATCACTTCACCATAGCGGACATTCTGATCGGCGCGTATGAAGACCTGCTTCTGCGGTTGTGATTTGAGGATGGCCTGCAGCCTGGGCCCGAGTTCGGGGACCCCGATTGTCGTATCGTTCAGGTAGACCTGTCCTTCCTTGTTGATGGATACGACGAGTTGCTGCTCCTCACCGCTCAGCGATGCGGCCTTTACCCTGGGCAGATTGATGTTCACCCCTTGTTGGAGAATGGGCGCAGTCACCATGAAAATGACCAGCAATACGAGCATCACGTCGACGAGCGGCGTCACATTGATCTGTGAAATCGAGCCGCTGCTGTTGTTGCTGGAATCGTCAAACGCCATGGGGACGAACTACTTGAGGAAATGACGCTCTGCGATGTTGAGAAATTCGGAGGCGAAATTCTCCATCTCCGCAGTGAGCACACGGATCTGGCGCGCAAAGTGATTGAACCCGATGACGGCCGGGATGGCTGCAACAAGCCCCGTTGCCGTGGCGATCAACGCTTCCGCGATACCCGGTGCGACCGCCTGGATGCTCGATGAATGTGTCGCGCTCAATCCCAGGAATGCGTTCATGATCCCCCAGACGGTGCCGAACAATCCGATGAACGGAGTGGCGCTCGCCGTGGTGGCCAGGAAAGTCAGGGCCTTTTCGAGCCGGGTAACCTCCTGGCGGATGGCGCGGCGCATGGCTCGATCGACGTTGTCGACACCGCCGAGATCGGTGTCCTCCTGGCTTTCTCCGGGACCCGTATGGCGGCGCGAGCGCGTCAAGCGGACCAGTTCCTGGTAGCCGGAGCGGAAAACCTGGGCGACCGGACTTTCCCGGAGTTCCTGGCTGGCGGTGTGGATCGAGGTGAGATTCTTCGTGTCCCAGAAAATCTCGATGAAGCGGGCCGACTGCCGGCGCGCCACACGAATCTGTCGCATTTTGAAGAAGATGACAGCCCAGCTCAGAATGGAGAACGCAATCAGGAGGTACAGGACACCCTGGACGACGAGTCCTGAGCCCGTGACCATATGAAGTATGTTGTCGTCCTGCCGCAGAGGCACGTCGGTCTGGGCGAGTGCGGCAGGGGTAAACCAGAAAGACATGCAACCAACCCCTCACCACCCGAGAATAATGATGGGCGGACGCTACAGAAGTGAGGCCGGGGAGTCAACGAACGGATTCTCGTGACCAGGTGGATCTCGCGGCGCAGGTACCCGATCTTGACCCATCCCGGCCCTCATGGTTCCTTCGACCGCAATCGGGCGTGGCCCGTACGCGACGGAACGTCGGTGAGGAGACCTCTATGCGTGTGATCGACCAGCTCCAGCTTTCCGGCAAACGCACTTTCATCCGTGTCGACTTCAATGTCCCGCTCAAAGACGGCGAGATTACCGACACCACCCGGATCACCGCGGCCTTACCGACGATCCGGTATGCACTGGACCACGGAGCGCGGTTGGTGCTGGCGTCGCACCTCGGCCGCCCGAAGGGCAATCCCTCCCCTGGTCTCAGCCTGAAGCCGGTAGCCGGGAAACTCTCCGAACTCCTCGGTCGTCCTGTGGCTCTGGCTGCCGACTGTGTGGGCGATGCGGTACGGGCGCAGGTCGATGCCCTACAGAATGGTGAGGTGGTTCTGCTGGAGAACCTGCGTTTTCATGTGCAGGAGGAGAAGAACGATCCTGAATTCAGCCGGCAACTCGCGGCGCTTGCCGATGTCTATGTGAATGACGCCTTCGGGACGGCGCATCGGGCGCATGCGTCGACGGCGGGGATGGTGCCTCTGGTTGCGGAAAAGGCTGCGGGATTTCTCCTTTGCAAGGAATGCGAGTACCTCGGGAAGGTCGTGCGTTCTCCGCAACGCCCGCTCGTGGCGATCCTGGGTGGGGCCAAGGTGTCGGACAAGGTGGCGGTGATCGACAACTTGCTGAACATCGTCGACTCCCTGCTGATCGGCGGTGCAATGGCCTACACCTTCTTGAAGGCAGAGGGGATCGAGGTCGGCAACTCTCTGGTGGAGGCAGACCGGATCGAGACGGCATCGAAGCTCATCGAGCAGGCGAAGAAGATGGGAAAGAAGCTGCTTTTGCCGGTAGACCATCGTGTCTCGGCATCACCCCGGGGTGATGCGCCGGTGCAGGTCGTGTCGCGAGCGATTCCCGCCGGACTGCTCGGCTGTGACATCGGGCCGGAGACGGAGAAACTGTTCGGAGCGGAGGTTGCAGGCGCGAAAACGGTCTTCTGGAACGGTCCCATGGGAATCTTCGAAGTCGAGGCATTCAGTCACGGCACGATGTCGATGGTGGACGCACTGGTGAGCAGCTCTGCGGTAACTATCGTCGGCGGTGGGGATTCGGTGGCGGCTGTCACGAAGTCGGGCAAAGCGGACAAGATCTCCCACATCTCCACGGGGGGTGGTGCCTCTCTGGAATTCGTCGAGGGCCGAAGCTTGCCGGGAATCGAGGCGCTCGAAGAGGGATGATGGGACATCATCGGACGGGCATCTTCTCGACCAGGGAGCGAGCGACCGGTGTGACGGCGGCCAGCCGGGAGTGTGAGACAAGGGGTTACGAATGAGAACACCACTATTGGCGGGAAACTGGAAAATGCACTGCACGCGTGCCGAGGCGGTTGAACTGGCGGAAGGTGTGAAGGCGGGCGTGAGCGGTTTGACGGACCGGGAGGTTTTGCTGGGTCCTCCGTTTACGGCGCTGGAGACCGTGTCACGGGTGATTGCGGGAACACCGATCCTCCTGGCAGCGCAGGACATGCACTGGGAAGCCAGGGGGGCATTCACGGGAGAGGTGTCGGCGGCGATGTTGAAGGATGTCGGCTGTACGCACGTCATCGTTGGGCATTCCGAGCGGCGGCAGTTCTTTGGTGAGACGGACGAGCAGGTGAACAAGAAGGCGAGTGCAGCTCAGGCGGCCGGGCTCGTGCCGATCGTATGTGTGGGTGAAACCCTGCCCGAGCGTGAATCCGGTAGCACGATGGCGGTGGTGGAGCGGCAGGTGCGAGGCGCGTTGCAGGGGCTTGGTGGCCCTGCTATTGCGGCGCTGGTTATCGCGTACGAACCGGTCTGGGCGATTGGTACCGGGAAAGTCGCGACACCCGAACAAGCGCAGGAAGTGCATGCCATGATCCGATCTCTGATCGGAGAAATGGCAGGTAAAGAAGCGGCGGACGGGTGTCGGATTTTATATGGTGGAAGCGTCAAGCCGGAAAATGTGGATGAGCTGATGCGGCAACCGGATCTGGACGGCGCGTTGGTGGGTGGGGCGAGTCTGCAGGTAGAATCGTTCGTACGAATCGCAAAATATCAGGAGTAAAAGATCTCGAATCACCACTCGTGGGCGGAACAGTGCAGCGAGTGGTGTGTGAGGGAAAAACACAAAGCACATGTTTGGTGTCATCGTAGCGATTCACGTACTGGTGTGTCTGATCCTGATTGGCGTCGTGCTCGTGCAGCAGGGCAAAGGTGCCGACATGGGAGCGGTGTTTGGCGGCAGCAGCTCGACGGTGTTTGGCAGCAGCGGAGCGGGGAACTTTCTGACCCGGCTCACGGCGGGCTGTGCGACATTGTTCATGCTGACCTCACTGAGCCTGACGTACATCGGGGCGCGTGGCATGACGTCGACGGTGTTCGACAGTGCCATGCCCGAGCCACCGCCACTCGAAGCGCCGGCAGCACCGGACACGGCAGGGGAAGCGCCTGCGGCAGCGCCGCAGCCCGAAGCGGCGGCTCCGGAGGCACCAGCTCCTGCAGCGGAAGCAGCGCCTCAGCCTGAAGCAGCAGCACCGGCAGCCGGATCCGCAGCGGGCGAGGCAGCCGCAGAGACGGCCAACGAAGCAGCTCTGGCGGTTGGAGCGGACGCAGCGCCCGCGGGTGCCGAGGAAGCTCCGGCGAACTGAAGGCTGCACCCATGCGAGGATGGCGGAACTGGCAGACGCGCTAGGTTGAGGGCCTAGTGGAGTAAAATCCGTGGGGGTTCAAGTCCCCCTCCTCGCACTTTTTCTCTCAACGAAATTGACGATTTAACGGCGGCTTGGTGGCGTGGGCCCACTTTGAGGGCTCGGACCGGCCAATTTTGCCGGCTGATTGCCCCCTCACCGCGCATCCAACGCCCATATTGTCGCTCGAGTCCAGGGGAAACTCGGCATCGTCCCCTTCCTCGAAGACACGTCGCGCTGACTTGACCACAGCAGGTTCGGGCGGCAGGCTTCGGCGCCTACCCGAAATCGGCGCAGCGCGCATAGCTCGGCCTGGCTGTCGTGAAAGCCGGCGTCGACTATCGAGATCCGAGCGCTCCAGCGGCGTCGTAGGCGTCCACCGAGCGCTGCATCGGCTGGGAAAACTCCAGTCGCCCTACACGCTCCTTCCGTTTTCCCAGCCGATGCAAAAATACTAGCAATGTGGCCGCAGGGGAGGACAGAATCACTGAACTGTTAACCCCGGACAGAATCTCTGAACTACTACACGTCGGGAGGTCAATCTGATGTCATCGCACTGACTGTGAAACCATGGCTGTGTGTTGCAACAGGGATTCGCAGGTTGAGCGCGACCGTGACAGACAAGGCGTGGGAACAATGGCTGGAGCGGCTGTACAGTCTCCGGCGCGACAAGCGGGGCTCACACGAGCGACCGCACAAGCCCGTCTTGCTGCTGAGCATTCTCGACTTGCTGGACCGCGGCGTCATCGCCGACAACAGAGTCCCCCTCTCTGACGAACTGGCTGGCTCGTTCCGGCAGTACTTCGACGTCGTGCGGGAGCGGGACGATCAACCGGCGATCCAGTATCCGTACTTCCACCTCAGCGGCGACCAGTTCTGGGAACTCGTGCCGAAACCCGGTGAGGCGCCGATCTATCGAAGTGGAGCCACCTCCGGTGCGCCTACCGTGGCGGAGCTGCGCCGGCGGGTCGCGTACGGCCAGTTTGACGAACACCTCTGGATGCTCATGAGCGATCCGGAGTCACGATGCCTGCTGCGCAATGCGCTGATCGCTCGCTATTTTCCGGAACGAAGGCAGCAGCTTGAAGCTGTGGTCAGTGCGCCACCGCCCGAGCAACGAGCGATGTGGGATCGGCAACCACCCGGCCGCGATGCAGCGTTCCGGCACGCGATTCTGGAGATCTACGACTACCGCTGCGCCGCCTGTGGTGTCCGTGTCCTGTTGAACCCTGGTCTATCGCTCGTCGAAGCCGCGCACCTCATTCCTTTCGCCGTCAGTCGCAACGACAAGCCGACGAACGGCATGGCGCTGTGCCCGAATCATCACTGGGCAATGGATCGCCACCTCATCGCACCGTGCCCGGACGACAGGCGGCGCGCCGGTGTCTGGCGCACAAACAGCGAGCGGCTCGACGAACGAATCGACGGGCAGCGTGATTTAGTCGCGCTCAACGGCAAGCCCGTCATTCCGCCGAGTGAGGTGAAGTTCTATCCGGCGATCGAAAGTCTACAGTGGCAGGAGCAGCACCTTGCGGCAGCGGTGTGAACACGAACGAGGCGCACATCTGCAAACGCAAAGGGAAGTGATCGAGAGTCCGCGCGGAAATGGGAAGGAGGCCAACAAATGAAGCGTGATGACACGGTGCCGCCAGAGATCATTGAGGAACTCGGACGCCGTATCGTAGCCATCCGTCCCCTTGCGGAGCTGCTTGTCTCAGATGTGCGCAGCGCTGAAGATCGGGAGCTCTTGCGTGCGAAGGCCCGCAGCGAGGGCGTTTTCCTCGCATCTCCCGCGCTGAATTGCTTGTGCGGCACTCCCGAGCGAGCGAAGGAGTTCGCGGGAAAGGCCAACGAAGAGGGAGCAATGGACGGGCAAAGACTAACAGCGCCGCAGCTCGTCAAGAAGGTGGCATCCCTTATCCTTGCCGTTCGCCCTCTCGCAGAGCAGTTCGTTTTGGACGAACCTCGACCCGCGGCAACACGCTGCTCAGGCGGCGGGTCACATTTGCAGCCGGGCTGTTTTGGAGGCGGAGTAGCACAACCTTACCTGCAGTGTCCTTGAATGCTGCTGCGATCTCGCCGAAATCGAGATCCGAGGTCAACACGACACGGTCTTCCGAGAGAGCCTTCACGAAAATCTAGCCGTTGGGCATCCGATGCAATCCCTGGTCGCGGAGATGAACAGCATCGTGGCCTTGGCCGCGGAGCCACTCTGCGACCCGGATGTCGACGTTCATGTCCACCAAGATGCGCACAACCGGCTACGCGTTCTCCACACGCTCCTGTGCCAACCACGCCGCGTACTCGATGGCCTGTTGGATGTCGTCTCGTTCAAGGTCTGGGTAGCCGGCAAGGATATCGTCGAAGGATGCACCATGCGCGATCTGATTGACGATCACGGAAACCGGAACTCGCATCCCACGAATGCAGGCCCGCCCTCCCATAATCTTCGGATCAAACGTCACCCGGTCAAACATGGTCACCCCCTCATCTTTGCCGGGAGAATACCTGCATGTCTGTCGGTTTTCGAGCAGATCCTGTAATCCCATCCGACGGGGCACAGCACTGATGCGGAGCACCTCCGGGAGGCACCCAACGGTTTAGAGAGCTTCGGGTCCGAAGGGCCACCGGCGTTGGAGTCGCACGGGGGTTTCTGCACTGGGAATGATCAAGCGCTTCCCTCGAACGACCATTTCGCCAGGGATGGCGAGACGAGAATGTTCCAACGCCGCTGCAGGTGGCCGCCGGCCCGTGAGACACTGCCGTTGTGACAGTGTTCGATAATGCTGCCGCTCACCGCGATCACCGTTCTTTTTGCATGCTCTCCGATCTCGGGTGTTCGGAATGGGTGCGCTGATGAGATCACCGGAACGGCGAACAATGGGTATCTGTACGCCAGGGGCCTTGGTGGGATCTCTTCCGGCATAGGCTGGAGTCCGTTCTTCTCAGGAGAGTGCGTCGAATAGAGCTTCGGCTGTCTCCAGGAGGGGGACGCCGGCATCACGCAGATCCATGGCACCGAAACCCCAGGCGACTCCGAGGAAGTCGATTCCAGCAGCCTGTGCGGTTCGATGGTCTATCAGCGAATCTCCGACCAGGACGAGCCGTTGGTACCCCTCAATCCACTTGCCCGTCTCACCAGGGTGAACAGACGGTGGGATCGCAGGACCTTCCTACCTTTGGCTGTAGATAAGGACTTCACAGGTACAGACTCTGCGGATACGTCTTGGCCAGCCGCCAGCGCTGACACGGCGCAAAGGTGAGAACTCACCCTTATGTTTTCCCGTCGTGTAGCAGTTACGGGCCGCCGTGTAGCATTTGCGTGAGGAAGCTTGAGTTTGCCATGGAAATCAATGATCCCGTAGCCGCGTGATGGGGTTGGGTGGTCCGGTGATGTAGGGGACACCGGTGCCTGGGTGAAGCAGATCCACCCAAATAGATACCAGGGGGCTGATGGGTATGATCGTCGTTTCTGACAATGGGTATTTCGGTATCACACTTTTCTTGCTCCGCATACTTACACGGATACCCCTACTGGGAGCCTGTCGGAGAAATACCCAAATCGAAGAAGTTGATGAAAAGAAGGTATTTGGTGCGGGTAGGATCCGCAGGCCCGCCTCACAATTGTCGATCTTGCGGCAAATCTGGAGCTCGCGATTTTCTCACTTCCTTTATTCCGGCAGACTCCCGGTAAGACAGAAGGCATCGAGTGTAACAATTGGCCAGGTATCTCACGGTGTAGTTCTTGTATTGATCGTATTTGCCACTGCGATCCTACCGGAACGACCGGCTATGGTCGGCAACTCCGATCTCGTGCCGCGAAATATCGTGGTGAGTCCGAACCCGGTCGCACTGGGTACAAGCTTCTCCGTTCACCGGATTCTGGCCAACATCGGAAGTGAAGGTAGCGGGTGGCGTTGGAGCGGCAGGGAACCAACAGGGTTTTGAGCATGTTTGGGAGACGGGTGCAACGCGGCGTGTGTGGATTCGGGGCACGATTGAAGTGGGAAAGTGGTACTCGATGCGTGTGGCGACGCGCTATCTGTCGGTGGTCATGCGCACCCTTTTCGCCATGGGAACTCCGCGAAGTCTGCAGTCGGAGTTTCAACGGCTTATGGCGACACTGGTTGGCTTCGTACATGCGCTTGGATGTGCTGTACGGCACCTGCGCCAGCAGCGCCGTGGTGGAGCCACAGTAGCAACTCAGTTTCGCTGGACCGTTCCGGCTGCCGCCTGATCTTAGAAATCACCCTTCTTCAACGAGATGTTAGGAGGATTGTAGTGATGAAGAAATTTATGCCGCTGGTAATTGCTGTATTTCTGTTGGGGAGCTTATCCGCGAGTGCCATCCCGTGGATGCCGGACAAAGCTGTCGAGCTGATCGATACTCCAGTGGTCGACCCTTTCAATGAACGGTTGAGCATTCAGGTGGGCGCTGACGGTCGATTCAACATAGGTGTGTTTCCTGATCCGCTCAGTGGTGATGCCACCGATGGGAGCTGGGATCTAATGTATAGGTGGCCCTTCGGTCCGGGCACGTCCTTTTCAACCATACGTATCGATGGAATAGATTTTAGAATTGGATCATCGGGCGATGTAATTGATAGTCCCGCTGATATTAATTCAACAACCAATCGCAGTAAGTGGCGAATCGGTGAGATCGAAGTTGTGCAAACACTTTCGATCGAATTCAATAACCACACTGGACATTCGGATGCTGCACGAATCGCGTATTCTATTGCGAATGTGGGTAATGTGGATCATTCAATCGGCCTCAGAGTTATGATCGACACTGAGATAAATTACTACGACGGCGCACCTTTCCGTGTACCTTCAGCTGGTATTCTCTACGCTGAGACGGAGTTCCGCGGTGCGGAGGTGCCAGACACGTTCCAAGTCTTTCAGAGCGTGGCTGACGCGGGACACGTCGCGTCAGTGACCTTGCGAAGCGCCGATGCGGTATTACCCGACCGCCTTGTCCTTGCTCGATGGCCCGAAATCTCTCGCACCGACTTCGACTACACGATCAGTCCAAGTGTGAGCATTACCAGTGACAGCGCCTTTGCAACCTATTGGAATCCCGCAAGCCTCGCTCCGGGGGAAACACGCCGCTACGAATTTTATTATGGGTTAGCCGACGTGCAGGTTGACCTTCACCCACCGCTGGCATTGGGGGTTACCGGCCCATCGGTGCTTGCGGTTCTCGGCAACGGCTACTCACCAAATCCTTTCGATGTCGTTGCTACAGTTTTCAATAATGGTTCGGTCCCGGCACAGCAGGTCACGGCGAGCCTTTCTTACCCATACGGGACAACATTGGTTGGTGGTACTAGAGTCCAGTCGATAGGTGACCTCCCGGTCGGTGCAGAACGGCAACTTACTTGGCGACTCTCGGTCCAGCCCCAAACCACCGCACAGGTACTTACGTACGGCGTAACTGTGGGGGCTTCAAATGCCGCGCCGAAGGAGGTATCGAAAAGTCTGGCGGTTCCAGCGCTGGTGCCACAAGCCCTTACCTATGTCGCCCTTGGCGACTCGTATTCGTCGGGCGAAGGGATCGGCGATTATTATGTGGCGACGAACAGTGATGGTGATTATTGCCATCGCTCGCCTCAAGCGTACCCAGAATTGCTTTCCCAGGATAACGGGTATAGGTTGCTCTTTTTCGCGTGTAGCGGGGCTACGACTCGCGAAAATCTAACTCAAGTGGAGCGCTACGGCGAGAAAGTTCAGCTGGCACGGACCGAAATAGACGAGACGGTGGCTTTAGTGACGCTTACTATTGGAGGCAACGACGCGGGATTCGGTGATACTCTGAAGAAATGCATAGCGCAGAATGTTGCGGCGACTGCGGGTAGTATTACTACACCAGGACAGGTTGCACTATGGACGGGAGTCGTTACGCCGTGCTCACGCTCCGAAAGTTTTAAGAAAGCTGTAAATGATCAAATCGATGGTGTGCTCGAAAGCGTGAAGAGCGCTGAGCAAAAGCTGCGCTCGATGGTCGACGCCACGGAAACGTCGATAATTGTCGCGGGTTACCCACACCTGTTTCCGAGCGCAAGGAGCGACCAGGATTGCCTCGAGCTTCGCTTTATCATTACGCCGGATGATCAAACCTTCTTCAATAGCGCAGCTGAGAGGCTGAATAGAAAACTGAAGGAAGCCGCTGCAGCAGCCGGGGTGAATTTTGTGCCGGTGCATGCGAATTATTTCGAAGGGCACGAGGTCTGTGGTCCACAGACCTCGTATCTGAATGGGCTCAGCTTCGCATCCAATAGAGGCTGTGCGTGGCAGGTTCGTGGGCGGTGCCTTTGGCAGTCGGAGCCGGCTATCGGGTCGTTTCATCCAAATGCGTTGGGTCACAAACTTGGATACAAAGCGGCAATCGAGGATTTCGTTAACAATGCGACGCAGCGGACCACAGCAGGGCTTCCGAGTAATCCTACACCCACATCCTCACTCCCTTTGCGGACTGATATAGGGTCTGGATCGGAGGATGTGGCGAGCGCGCCAGCGACGAGTCGCCGGGTCGGGTTCGGAAGGCTGGATGTCGAGGCGTTGGGACCTTCGATCGGGGAATGTGACGGCACCTACTCCCAAGGGCAACAGCTTCAAGTGTCCGGCAGCGGATTTCTTCCGGGTGCACAGGTGAGAATCTTTGTAACATCACCTGGGTTAGGTGCAACCGGAGAGTCTCAGGTCGGAGATGTTGTCGCGGACGAGAACGGCGCAATCACTGCAATTATTCGAATCCCCCACAGAGCATCAGGGTTTACGCAGCCGGGAGCGTTGGTGGGCATGATCTTTCTTGACGCGATCGGTTTCGGAACCTCTGCCGAACGATGGGATGATATTGCAATGGTCGGCTTGGCGTTGCCCGGTACTGCGTGTGCCACGATGCAGCTCGATGTAGTTGGTGCGCCAATAATGTCGGTCACCAGCCTTGCGACTTTTGTGCTTGCGCTGGCTGTTGTGGGGTGGATGACGCTGCGACGGAAGGTCCTCCGTAATGGGCGTACCTAGGAGTCCGTCGGCATAAAGGAAGTGAGAAAATCGCGAGCTCCAGATTTGCCGCAAGATCGACGATCGTGAGGCGGGCCTGCGGACCCTACCCGCACCAAATACCTTCTTTTCATCGATTTCTTCGAGTCGGGTATTTCTCCGACAGGCTCCTAGGAAGCGATCGGTCAGTGTCTAAAACGTGTGCTGCATAAGGAGCGGAATGATATGCTAGCAGCATGAGTGCGAATGACGAGCGGGTGCGTTCGCGAGCATGGAGTATCGCCCGAATAGTAGCGGCTATTTGTATCGGCGGCGTGATGATCGTTGTTGCGTTCTATGGCGTACGTTTTATTTTTGCGATATTCGTGGATCCCAACCCCCCGTACCAGATTGATCCTGGGAACCAGCGGATGCTCCAGCTGTCGAGCGATCCTGTGTTATTGGTAACTCCAGAAGGTGCAACCGACGTGGTGCGGACCGAAATTCCAGCAAGGTACAAAGGGGATCCTTTTAGCGGGCATGGGTGGAATGGCCCCGGGGTGTGCCTAACGTTCAAGAGTCAAAGGCCCGCAGTGGAAGTGTATGAATTTTATGCAAGCGAGATGAGTGCGAATGGGTGGACCGCGCGACGTGAGATTGCCGTCACCGCAGCCCGAAGGATGACCAATGCTTGGGAAAAGGTGTTCCCTAACGGGGCAAAGGCCAGTCTGACACTGTGGAAGTTGGATGGAGACGAGTTTGAGCTAAGTGGGTCCATCGATCCGGTGCGATGGTGACTGGAAATAGCGAAACGTGTCTGCTGTTGTTTGAGCTACGATCAAGCGGCAGCCCGTGGACAGTCACCTGGATTATCGCAAAGAAAAAACATCGTATTTTCAGTAACTTAGAATCGGTTTGGCAGCATTTTGCCCCAGGCAGGTCTGCGGGGGCAATCCGTTGCCGCTCACTGCGATTACCGTTCCGCCTGTGTGCTTTCCGATCTCGAGCGTCAGGAATGGGTGCGCTGATGAGATCACCGCAACGGCGAACGATGGGCATCTGCACGCCAGGGGCCTCGGTAGGATCTCCTCCGGCATAGGCCGGAATCCGTTCTTCTCAGGAGAGCGCGTCGAATAGGGCTTCGGCTGTCTCCAGGAGGGGGACACCGGCATCTCGCAGATCTGTGGCACCGAAACCCCAGGCGACCCCGAGGAAGTCGATTCCAGCGGCCTGTGCGGTTCGATGGTCTACCAGCGAATCTCCGACCAGGACGAGCCGCTCATTCGCATCTCCCGTCAATTGCTTCAGATGCACCACTCCACAGGGATCTGGCTTGCGCACGGGCAACGTGTCGCCACCCACGACCGCTGTAAAGTACGGCGCGAGTTTCAGTCCGTCCAGCAGGCCCAGGGTCAGTCTCTCTGGCTTGTTGGTGAGGATGGCCAGCGTGTGGCCTCGCTCTTTCAGCTTTGCCAGGAGGTCGATACAACCCGGATACGGCCGGCTCTCCTCCAGAAGGTGTTCCCCGTAATACCGCAGAAAATATTCCAGCGCCGAGTCTACCTGGCCTGTCAGAGATTCTCCCAGGACACGCTGGATCAGGACCCGGGCACCGTTTCCGATGAATCCGCGAATCGTCTCGATCGGCGCTGGCGGCATTCCAAAAGCACGCCGCGTTTCGTTGGCCGCTGCCGCGATGTCCCCGAGCGTGTCGACGAGCGTTCCGTCGAGGTCGAAGATGATGGTGCCGTACTTCACGATGCCCGCACCCGCATGGAGTTGAGCGCGGGAGAGAGTGCCTCCATCACGGCTTTCCAATCCCCGACGATCCCCACATCCGCCCACTTGAAGATGTCTGCCGCGGGATCTGTGTTGACGGCCAGCACGGTGTGAGCCCCGCGGATTCCAATCGTGTGGTTGAACTTTCCCGATGCTCCCACGGAGATGAAGAGTCGCGGCGCAATCGAATGCCCCGTGATGCCCACCTGCCGGGCTCTCGGCATCCATCCTTTGTCAGTAACCTTGCGGGTCGCACACAACACCGCACCAAGCTGACGCCGCAACTCTTCCAGGATCGGATAGTCCTCAGGTTGAATCCCCTGCCCGGCACCGATCACAAAAGAAGCTCTCGATAGCTCGATACTGTCGTCCTCCCGCTCGCGTCCCGAGATCCGTAACCGCGAGAGCGTGTCTGTTCGCAAAGACTCGATGTGCAAGTGACGCCCCTCGCGTGGTGTCAGAAGCGGCAACACACCGGCGCGCACCGTTGCCATCTGCGTTTCCGAGGTGCATGTGATTTCCGCCAACATGGCACCGCCGAACGCCAGCTTGTCGGCGATGAGTCGACCTCCGCGCACCCGTAGCCCGACCGCATCTCCCGTCAGACCCGCCCCGAGCGCCGTGGCGATGCGTGACGCGATCTCCCGCCCCCATGCCGTACTCGGCGCCAGCAGAGCCCAGGGTCGTACCCGCCCGCACCATTGCACGATGGTCCGTGCCAGGTCTTCCTCGACCATGCCCCCTTCCAACGATACGATCGCATCGGCACCCCATGCGGAGAGCCTGCGGATCGTGCCGGGGAGACGTCCGACCGCGACGACGTGCCCTCCGATTTCGTTGGCCAGCCCCGCAGCGGTCCCCAGCAGTTCGCGTCCAATCCGTGCCCGCCCCCGCTCCAGAAGCACGGCGACAACCGGACCATCCAAAGCCGCTGCTCGCACAGGTACACCCGGCGACCGGGAATCGGTTGCTTCAGCTCCAAAAATGCGGCGCTCCTGGAGGAACTCCCTTGCCTTGGCGATCTGTTCATCGAGCGGACCATCGAGGAGCAGGCGCTGTCTCCGCACCTCGATACCACGCACCTCGCCCACAACGGTGGAGCTCGCAGCCTGCCCCCAGGGCCCTGCTCCAAGGTCGGTTGCCGTGAGCCGTTCGATTTTTGATCCGTCGACCGTGGCCCACACATCCGGCTCCTTGATCTTGCACGGATCGCAGAGGCGTTCGGCACACGACAAGACCGCTGGCAGAGCTACCTCGGCGTTCACCCACTCGTCATCGTGTTCCAGCCGCAGCCGCAACAGATCGCCGTCCAGTGTGAGTTCCCGCACACCGGCACAGAACGGTAACCCGAGGAGCTGTGCCACGGCTGGAGGAACCTGTCCCGTGTCGGCATCGAGCGAACTGCGCCCCATCAGGATGAGATCGAACGGGCCAACTTTTTCCACCGCTCTGGCAAGCGCTCGGGCCGTGGCTCCCGTATCCGATCCCGCGAAGGCAGTGTCCGTGACATGGATTCCGCTGTCTGCCCCGAAGGCGATGGCCTCGCGTAGCACGTTTTCCGCGATGGGTGGTCCCAGCGTAATCACGGTCAGAGTCCCACCGCTGGCACGCGCGATCTCGTGCCCTTTCGCCACGGCGCGCCGGCAGTAGTCGTTCAGGTGCATCGGCAGACCGTCGCGCTGGAGGCGTCCGTCCGCGCCCAAAGACATTCGCTCGATCTTCGGGATCTGTTTGACAAGAGCTGCAACCCGGAGCGGCCGCAGCGGAGCAATCCGATTCATGTGAATGACCGTAATGTGGAACGCGATCGACGCGCAAGCCACGACCCGCGACCGGGAAGGTCTCTCCCGCGTTCATGGGAAGATCACCGTGCAACGGGTGAGAGACGGGTGGGCCGCAGAGACCGACCGATTCTCCCGGGTTCGTTGCTGGAGGCCCGGTAAATCAGGTCAGCTACTCCGTCCGCGTTTGACGAAACCGCACTCGACCCACAGGAAAGCAGGGTGCGTTCGATGAACAGGGAAACCCTACTTTTTCCGGGTCCGGAGGTCATCCCAGGCCGGGTGTGGTGGTGCCTTTAGACGGGAATGGGCTCGCTCGGCTGGACACGTTCGTTTGCAGACACGCAACCTCTTCCTCCCCCGAGACCTCTCGTTCAATTGTTCGTCAGACGCAAGCGCTCCATGGGTGTGATTTTGAAGGCATCCGGTGGCGCTGGCCAGCCGGCGACTGTGTGAATGACGCGAATCACCGTTTCCCGGTAGAGTGCCACGACCACCTCTGTCGTCGGATCGTATTTCCCTGGTCGATCCTGGTGGCACTCGCATGGTGCACCTACGAGGAAGTGGAGTTCCCCTGCTGTGTCGAGCATGATGGTCCCACGTCCGTATTTCAGGAAACTCTGCCAGGCGAGAGCTGCAATCGCC
>JAANMV010000402.1_pt1 | contig 53964 bp, 45 predicted proteins | sample 7279661 | NCBI WGS metagenome assembly JAANMV01 (sample SAMN14094540, study PRJNA606508) | bioreactor metagenome | isolation source: A lab-scale SPAN reactor treating ammonium-rich wastewater day 121 | place: Ireland: Galway | collected 2017-05-16
CTCTTCCGATCTCAGGCAGATTCCGAGCTGGCCGGTACCTCCGAGTACCAGATGTTTCTTGCCCGTACTTATCCGCAACGCCTTAAATATACCGCACCGGTACCTTCAAACCGTTTAAAGGGGAGTTCGCGACAAAAGTTTGAACGGTACCAAAGCCGTTCTTCAAAGCGATGGTGTTATACTGCGACGGATGGATAAAGTGGAATCCGTATTAAGGGAGGCGCTATTTGCCTCCGGCGAAATCCTGAAAAAATACTCCGGCGCCGTCCGTCGCGAGGACATACATTACAAGGATGAAATCAACATTGTGACGAAGGCCGACTTCGAAAGCGAAGAGGCGATTGTACAAATTATCAAATCGGCGTTTCCCGGCCACGCGATTCTGGCGGAAGAAAGCGGGGAGCAAAAGGGCGATTCGGGAGCCGCGGATTGCACATGGGTCATCGATCCGCTCGACGGCACGACGAATTTCTCGCACGGATTTCCGGTATATTGCGTTTCGATAGCGTATTTGGAGCGCGGAGCGCCGGTGATTGCAGGGGTTTACGACCCGACGCGCGACGAGCTTTTCTATGCCGTGCGCGGCAAAGGTTCGTTGCTGAACGGGGCGAAAATCAATGTGAGCGCCGAAACCGAGCTGTCGCGAGCGCTTCTTGCGATCGGTTTTCCATATGACATAAAGGTAAGCAAAGACAACAATCTGGACTTTTTCAGCGCGTTCGCGACGCGCGCCCAGGCGGTGCGCCGGGCCGGAAGCGCCGCGCTCGACCTTTGCTACGTAGCCTGCGGAAGGTTCGACGGCTTTTGGGAACTCAAACTCCATCCTTGGGACACCGCGGCGGCGTGGCTGATAATCGAGGAAGCAGGCGGGAAGCTCAGCGATTTTTCGGGGAACGCGTTCGGGATTTTCGGCGGCGAATGCGTGGCGTCGAACGCGACGGAGATACACTCGAAGATTCTCGAAGTCATCGCGGAAGTGAAAGCGGCGCAAGAAAGCGACAGAGCCGGCGGCAACGATTAGCTCCGATAATCGCTTATGGGGCCGGAAATCCGCTTCGATGTCCTCCGCACGAAATTGAAGTGCAAAAAGTTGTGGTATAATTAATCGCATCATACATCTTTTTCATCGTTCGTCGTCGTTTGTTGTCGCGTTGCTTATTTTGTACCGGGGGAGGTACAGGTCGTGCCTATCAAGTTCAAGATGGATGTGTGCAAGAAGTGCGACGGTCAGGGCGTCCTCTTCTACACGGAAAAAAAGCTTTTCGGGCTTGTTAAAAACCAGGTGGCGTTTCAGTGTCCGGAATGCGGAGGGCAGGGAAAAGTTCAAGGCGAGCCGTATTGCCCGGTCTGTAACGGCGAAGGCCTGATAGGAAACGAGCGCGAGCTTTGCCGCACGTGCAACGGAACCGGAAGCGGCGACGAATTCCGGCACGTTCCGCGAGCGCAGTTGACCACCGGCACGACGTTCAATCGCAGATGCGACAGGTGCAATGCGGTTACCCTTCACGAGTTTTTATCCGATATCGAAAGCAAGGTCATAACGACCACGTGGGAGAAAAACGAGTGGGACAGAAGTAAAGAGGAATTCGAGCGTATCAAAATCGAATGCACGATGTGCGGAAGAAATTATTTCGCCAGATTGGACAGGCACTTTCATAGCGAACAGGGCTACCATCCGGACCTGGCGGGAAAGGGCGAAGACGGAAAAGACAAAAGGCTATTCGGCCAAGATTTCAGCTCTCCCGGCGAGATTTTCAGAAACAAGTAGCAGGGCGAGCGTCCGTACGGGAAAATTGAAACGATTCCGAGAAACGGGGTGATACAATTCGCCCGCCCCTGCGGCAAAAACCGGTTTAGGATTTATAAATGCAACAAAACGAATCGCCAAGCCCGTCAATGCCGAACCTTGGCAGCGATTTCGCCGCCGTCAAGGATATGTGCTTCGAAACGGCCGAGGAACACGGTTTTCATTCGGCTCGTTTAAATCAAGACGCCCGAATTTCAAGGAATATGACCGTGCTTGCATTATTCACTTCGGAAATAGGCGAGGCCGTAGAAGCGCTCCGGCACGTGGATACATCGAACTATTTCGAGGAGCTTCGTAAAAAGGACGGCTATTACGAGGAGTTGGCCGACCTTTTCATAAGATTTCTCGATCACATTGGCGAGCTTGAAAGAGAAGATCCGCAGTTCGATTTCGCGGCGGCGCTTTCGAAGAAAATGGCATACAACCGGACGAGACAACGAATGCACGGGAAGTCGGTTTAGCCACACCCGTGATTTAGGCCGGCCGGCGCGGCTTGAAAAAAAATTCAGGATTTGCCGTTTAGCTATTGCATTCCGCTTCCGAATATGGTACAAGTTACTTGGCCCGTTGGGGCGCCTGAACTTTTTATTCGGGCCCGCCGGCATCTCGACCAAATTTGCCGGCGGGTATTTTTTTTGCCTTTTTGCAAATCCGGCGTGTTTTTCAATTTTGAAATGCCCTGTTGTAAAAGATAAATTGAAACTTTCAGACGCCTAAATCTTCCATCGTTTTTACGAATTCAAGTTCCGAAGTCCGGTGTTCCCAATCCGCATATCCGCGGCGAATCGTTTCGAGATATAGCTTGGACGGCGGTTTTTCAAGTTCGTGCGCGCAAATATATACGAGCGCATTTTCTCCGCCGATATCCAGAAATTTCTTTACGTAAAATCCGCTCGGAACGCCTTCGTATCTGTCGAGCGCCTCTTCGTCGGATGCGGTAAGCCTGTACAAAGCGCCTTGTACCGACGATTTATCGCATGGTTTCACGCTCGCGACGCCGCCGCCCCACTGCTTGCTGTAGCCGACGAATACAAGCCGGTATCCTTCGAGCTTTGCGGCCCGGATGGGCTCGGCCATAGGACAGCGCGTTTTCATTTGCTCCCTGAAAAGGTTGCTTCCATACGCGAAGTATATTGTGGAGTGCATGACTTCTCTCCCGAAAAGCTGGATTACCTCGGCTCGCCCGTTTCAGGGTCGATTACCTTAACTCTTGCCGCCGCAGGATAGACGATGCTGCCCGGCGGAACGTCGCGCGTAACGCGAACGTTGGCAGCAATTACGCTGCCCTTTCCGATGGTAATGCGTCCGAGTACGGACGTGTTCGAATATATCGTCACGTCGTCTTCGAGAATCGGATGGCGGGGTACGCCTTTTACCGGATGGCCATCTTCGTCGAGTTCGAAGTTTTTCACGCCGAGGGTTACGCCTTGATATATGCGAACTCGACTGCCTATGATGCAAGTTTGGCCGATTACAACGCCGGTGCCGTGGTCAACGAAAAAACTTTCTCCTATCTGGCTGTCGGGGTGGATGTCTATGCCGGTTATGTCGTGCGCGTATTCGGTCATGATTCGCGGAATGAGCGGCACGCCGAGCTTGCCGAGTTCGTGCGCCAGCCGGTAGTTCGTAATCGCGAACATGCCGGGATAGCAAAAAACCGGCTCGTCCCTCAAAGTCGTCGCGGGGTCGTAGTCGTAGCTCATCTGTGCGTCGGTTGAAAGCAGCCTGCGCACTTCGGGAAGCCTGTTGGCGAAATGAACGATGACGTTTTTGGCTATTTCGTTGCAGTTTCCGCAGCCCCGTTCTTCCTTTTCGCACACGAAACATATAGCGCGCACGATTTGCTCGGTTAGGTTGCGAAGTGCGATGTCGAGTGTGCCGAGAACGTGCGCCCTGATGTTTCCTTCGCTCAGCTGCCACCTGCCGAAAAAGCCGGGAAAAAGGACGCTTCGCAGCATTTCGACGATTTCGAAAATCTCATGGCGGGATGGGCGCGGCTTGCCGCGAAACTCGTGACTGCGCGGATTCCCCGGCACGTCGCCCGGATCGCAGACCGCATCGAGTATGCGCTCGTAATCGATGCGCGTGTCGTCGAGCACTTCGCCGCAGCCTTGAACAAGCTTTTCTACGCTTTCGCTATTCATCGCCTCTCCCGATAATCCGAATGCGCATTGAGTATGCGCAAGTGAAAAAGGGAGCATAAATATAGCACCAGAATCGGACGGAGACCCGCTTGCCGGAATAATCGCGCCCGCCGAGCGGTATCGAACATGCCGGAAATGAATAGACTTCCAGTTTTTATCGCGATTTTGTTTTTCTTCGGGGCTATCGTCTATTCGGCGAGCCTGCTCTATGAACGCGTCATTCCGGAGTACAAATTACAAGCCGGCGGGGAAGATATGCTGGGAAATTACTCGTCCGAAATTTATGCGCCCGAGTTCCCGAAAGGATTCGAGTGGATAAATTCAGCGCCGCTGACTATGGCGGAACTGCGCGGCAACGTCGTGCTTCTCGATTTTTGGACGTTTTGCTGCATAAACTGCATGCATGTTATTCCCGACTTGAAATATCTCGAAGCGAAATACGCTGGGCGGCAGTTGGCCGTCATCGGCGTGCACAGCGCGAAGTTCGACCACGAGGAGGACCCGGCAAATATACGGAACGCGGCGCTGAGGTACGGCGTGGAACATCCGATTGTCGCGGACAAGGGAATGGCGATTTGGACGCAGTACGGAGTGCATGCATGGCCGACGCTGGTGCTCGTCGCGCCGGACGGGAAAATCGTAAGGGCGTATTCCGGCGAAGGCCACCGTGATGCGCTGGACGAAGCGATTGGCGAACTGCTTGCCGCATACGGGCGCGAAGGCAAACTCGCCGCCGCTCCGCCTCGAATCAGCCCGGAAACATTCGCTTCGCCGACGGGGCTGGCGTATCCGGGGAAAGTGCTAGCAGACGAAAATTCCGGGCGGATTTTCATCAGCGACACCGCGCATCATCGAATAGTAATAACCGGTTTCGACGGGAAGGTAATAGACGTCGCTGGAAGCGGCGAAGAGGGTTTTGCCGAGGGTGCTTTCGAAAGCGCAACGTTTCGCAGGCCGCAAGGTCTTGAAATCGAAGGCGAATTTCTGTACGTCGCGGATACCGAGAACCATGCAATCAGGCGGCTGGACTTAAAAAAGCGCATCGTGGATACGATTGCAGGAACCGGCGAGCAAATGATTTGGGGCGCCGGCGGCCCGGCACGCTCGACCGCGATTTCGTCCCCGTGGGATTTGAAACTAATCGGACGGGATTTGTACATCGCAATCGCCGGCAGACACATGATTTGGACGCTCGACCTTAGTCGCGAGCGGCTGGACATTTTTGCCGGGACGGGCAGAGAGGCGCGGCTGGACGGGCATAGAATGAGCGCTGCATTCGCTCAGCCCAGCGGCCTTGCGTATTATCTGGACAAGCTATACATTGCGGACAGCGAGATTTCGAGCATTCGCGCAATCGATTTGAAATCGCAAAACGTAACTACGGTCGCGGGCGGCGACCTTTTCGATTTCGGCGACCGGGACGGCAAGGGCGACGCGGTGAGGTTGCAGCATCCGCTCGGCGTGGCGGCGCACGGCGGCTTCATATATATCGCCGACAGCTATAACCACAAGATAAAGCGTCTCGACCCGTCGACGCGCGAAGTAATATCCCTCGCAGGAACCGGCGAACCGGGCGATAAAGACGGCAGAGCGAACATTGCGCAGTTTTACGAGCCGGGCGGGATATGCGTTTCAAGCGGGAGAATTTTCATAGCGGACACAAACAACCACCGAATTCGAATATTGGAAATCGCGTCTGGCGCGGTTTCTACGTTGGAAATTTCGGGATTGGCAGAACCGGAAAAATCCGGGGAAAGGACGGACGGGGCATATTGGCAAAATGCAGGCAGCCGGGACGCTTTTTGGGCGGAAGCATCGGCAGCGGGCGAAGGGCAGACGAATCCGGAGGCGGAAAATGCGCTCGAAATCGTGTTTTCCGTTGCCGATGGATTTCACTTGAATGAAGGAAGCAGGCTGAAACTAATTTTCGAGCTGTTCGATACGGGCACATCGCCGGTCGAAGCGAAACCGGCCGGCGAGCATAATCGGCGCGGTGAAACTTGGCTGGAGCTTGAATGGGGAGCGGAGACGGCGCCGGATAGTGTCATAGTGCCGCTTATAAGCTTGCCGCCGAAGGGCGCGAAGGCTGGAATTTATATCGGCGGAATTATCTGCGACGACGAGGGCACGATTTGCGCGCCGTTCGAAATCAAGCTGATTTTGCCGGAGCTTGCTGGCGGGCTAAACGTCGTAAATGCTATTGCCGAATTACAATAGCAATCGTTTCCTGCAAGGCGGACTCCTTGAAAATGCGGTCAGATGAAGCAATGTTGGAAATTCATCCAGTAACGTCCGAAAGGTGGGGCGACATTGAAAACCTGTTCGGCGCGCGCGGCGCGTGCGGCGGATGCTGGTGTATGTTCTGGATGCAAACCCGCAAGGAGTTCGAGGCGAATAAGGGCGAAAGTAACCGGATGTCGATGAAAGCGCTTGTGGAATCCGGCGCCGAGCCGGGGCTGATCGCGTACATCGGCGGCGAATCCGCGGGCTGGTGCGCCGTCGGACCGCGCGAAAGCTATCCGGCCCTCGAACGCTCTCGAGTGTATGCGCGCGTGGACGATGCGCCGGTATGGTCGATCGTGTGCTTTTTCATCGCCAAAAAGTTCAGAAGGCGGGGGCTAAGCATAGCGCTTATCGGGGCGGCGGTCGAATTCGCAAAAAGCCGCGGAGCCAAAATTGTCGAAAGCTATCCGAAAGTGCCGAAATCCAGCGATTCGCCGGACGTTTTCGCGTGGACGGGAACGCTGGGCGCATTTGAAAAATGCGGTTTCACCGAAGCCGCCCGCCGGTCGGATACGAGCCGCGTTATGAGACGTGAATTTAAAAGCTAATCGCTTTGATTCAGCGGCCACGCGGCTTAAGATTTTCCATCATTGCATCGGCGTATTCCTTAGATTTTTGCAGGTTTTCCTCGTTGCCTTTCAGATATACGATTCCTACCCACTCATCGAACCAAGTTACACCTTGCTTTGAGTTTTTCATTCGAACCCATGGATTGCAAATAGGATTGTTCGCCTTTCCATAAACCGCAAATACAAGCAAACGGTCAGCGTTTTTATCGGTAGCACCAATAAAGTAATTACCCGGGCTTTTCTCCATTTTTAGCGGTTCGCCGGTCACAGGATTTTTTCCTTCGCTTGTAAGCGGCCAAGCAGGCCAAGCAAGCAGCGCGCTGGGCTCCGCTTTTCCGTGCATTGCAACTGCATCTCGCAATTGCTCCATCATTGAATACAGCTTGAGGTTTACCGGGTCGGAGTAGTAATCCTTTACATATGGCTCCGTATCGAAATAAAGGTTTTTGCGCCAATCGGGTTTTACGGGCATAAGGCTTAAACTTAGCAAGCGATGTTCCGCCCAAATGCTCATCAGCATATTGATTTTTCCCTTGCCGCCTTCCCAAGAAATCCATATATCTCCCGGTATTGGCTCCGGATGATTTGGGCCATCCATCTTTACGAAATCGCCGCGAATGTAATTGAATGGAATGTAAAACAAGTATCCTTCCTCGTAAACCTGCTTTAGTGACAAAGGTTTCTTGCCCGTGCAACGCTCGTAATAAAAAAGCGCCCTATAAAGCAGGTTGAATTGGGCGACCATCGCTTTCTGTGCTTCTATTTCGTTCGCTGTCGGCTTTCCCTTTATCCAATTAATGCTGTCTTTTGCAGGCGGGTTGGGATTCGGATCGAACTTGATTTGTGCGTGGGCAATTGTTGTCCAAAATAGCACAGAAAAAACAATCAAAACGACTTTGAATATCCGCATTTTAATTGCTCCTTTTTGTTTAATCACAAACTTTGAATGACTCCGCCTTCGCCACAGATTGAATCAAAGACAATGGGATCTGGATTGCACCAAGCAAATGGCGGATTGGGGTAATAACACTCAATGTCGTCCCACATAACTGCACGGGAAAACAAAGGAACACCAATGCAGTTTCCAGGTTCCACTACTCCAAAACAGGCCTCGCATTCCCATATTACATCGTATTCCGTTCCTACTCCGATGCAAGTCTGCCACCTATCTCAAAGCCATATTGAGCAGGAATTCTGGTAGGGGCGCCCATTTGCGAATTCACCCGTGCAATCGCAACAATCGCCGTTCTGGCAGTCTCCTAATTGCAGGGATGCCGATGTTAATCCAACAAGCGCAAACAAAATCAAAACGGTCATCCCCGCTGTCGAAACAAGACTAAATCTCATTGCAATCACCTCGATAAGCGATAAGACAATTTGATGGTATTTAATATCTCGTGTGTGTCAAGCCTTAATAAAGGAATTTTGCAATTTTTTACAATTCCGACTAACGCCATATAACCAGCTAGTACAAGGAGGATAATGTACAATCAAGGCGTGATTTCACAAATTGCCAGTATTTTCAACCCTGCCATTCGCGAATGCGCGGCGAAAGTGCTCGAAGCCGGCGCGCTTGAAAACGGCGAGACGTTTTTCATCCCTGATAAAACCTGTTTCTTTCCCGAAGGCGGCGGCCAGCCTAGCGACGCCGGGTTTTGCAGGACCGGGGATGGCAAAGAAATTAGGGTTACGCACTGTAAAAAACGCGATGACGGCGCGATTTTGCATTTTTTCGATTTTGCCAAAATCGAGGCGCCCGGCGAACATATCGAAGGAGCGGTCAAAGCCGGCGAGGCGATAGCTCTTTCGCTCGATTGGGAATACTGCCATAAAATCCGGCGGTATCACACCGCTCTTCATGTGCTCTGCGCGGTGATTTGGCGTGAATTCGGCGTGAAAGTGACGGGAAGCCAGAGCCGCGGCGATTCCGCACGAATGGACTTCGGATTTCCCGATTGGAAGCCGGAATACGTATCGCTAATCGAGGCAAAAGTGAACGGCGCGATTTCGACCGGCGCGCCGGTGAAAATCTATACACTGCCTGCGGAAGAGGCGCGGAAAATTCCCGACCTAATTCGCACGGACATCGACCTGTTGCCGGAAGGCCTAGCGGAAATCCGCATAGTGGAAATCGAAGGAATAGACCTGCAGGCCGACGGCGGCCCGCACGTGTCGAGCCTTGCGGAAGTCGGAGCGGTGCGCATCGTAAAGGTGAAAAACAAAGGCGCGGGGTTCAGGCGGCTCGAAATCGAACTTGCTTAGTTCGAAATCCTATACGGTTTTCCAAAGAAAATTGGATTTCGCGGGGATAACCCAAGCGTCGCTCAGGTAATAAAAACGGCTTTTGCGCGCGAAATTCGCGCCCAAAAAGATTTGGAGGTGCAAAAATGAACGAGATTTCGCCGAGAAGAAAATTTATCGCGGTTGCCGCGGGCGCGCTTATAGCGCCGCTGATACCGTTTGCGCGGTTTGCGCAACCTGCGGAGGCCAATTCCGGCGGGCCGGCCGCCCCCGCCGATAATTCGCGACAATCGCAGGTAACAGGTACTGCCCGCAAGGGCGACAGCGTAAATAACTGGAGGAATCCGATGGAAAGTTCGATGAAATCAAGCGAAATGGGCTGGAACGGCAAGGAATACGTCCTGCCGCCGCTCCCGTACGACTATGCGGCGCTCGAGCCGCACATAGACGAGGCGACGATGCGCCTGCACCACGACAAGCATCACTTGGCGTATGTGAACGGGCTTAACGCGGCGCTTTCGAAGCTTGCGGCGTCGCGCGAGAGCGGCGACTTCGCGGCGGTGAAACACTTGTCGCGCGAGACGGCGTTTCACGGAAGCGGACACCTGCTTCACACGGTGTTTTGGAACAATGTGACGCCGGGCGGCGGCGGCGAGCCGTCGGGCAAGCTCGCGGAAGCGATTAGCGAAAGCTTCGGCGGCTTCGGCGCATTTATGGGCCAGTTCAAAGCGGCGTCGGCGGCGGTCGAAGGCAGCGGCTGGGGGCTGCTCGTCCATGAGCCGATGGCGGACAGACTGCTCGTGATGACCGCGGAAAAACATCAGAATTTGACCGCATGGGGCGTGAAGCCGCTGCTCGTGCTCGACGTGTGGGAGCATGCGTACTACCTGAAATACCAGAACAATCGTGGAGCGTATATCGACGCTTTCACGAACGTGATTAACTGGTCGGACGTGGCGGCAAGATTGGTGTAGGATTTTTACGCGCGCTTTACAACCACGAATTCGGTTTCGCCGATGGCGACTGCGGCGTTTTCGAGGAGCAGCATGCGTTCGCCGGGCGAAGCGAGCGCGCCGTTGACTATCGTGCCGTTAGTGCTGCCGAGATCGGATATGTACACGCCGTCCTCGCCGGTTTCAATTTCGGCATGTCTGCCGCTGACGAAGCTGTCGCCGGCGATGACGCGGTCGCTTTTCGCGGCGCTGCGGCCCAGCGTTTGCGAGCCTTCCCAAAGTTCAATCGGGGGATGGTCGCGATTCGTGCAAACGAGCGCCCAGCCGGACAGCGGACGGGATTCGAATTCGGTTGGCTCAACCTCCGGGGGGGCGGAATCGGCTTTGGTGTCAAAATCGGAATCAATTCCGGAATCGGAATCGGGGGAATCCGGTTCGGAAGGCGCGGATTCCGCAGGGGTTTCGCCGTGTTGAAAAACTTCCCATTTAACAACGGTTTTTCCGAGCGTCAGAACGTCGCCCGGATGGAGCGCGTAGATTTCGCCCGGCGCCAGGCGGTTGCCGTTGACGAAAGTTCCATTGGTGCTGCCGAGGTCGGTTATGCCGATACCGCCGTTTTCGATTCGTATTTCCGCGTGCGAGCGGCTCATGTACGCGTCGGGAATCGTCACGTCCGCTTCGATTCGGCCCGCACAGAAAACGCCTTCGGGAAGCTCGAACACCGTTCCGTCCGGCAGCGTAAGTTTCGCCGCGACCGAGCCGCCGGGCAGCGCGTAAGGTTCCGGCGTGGCATGCGCCGTTCCGAGCCTGTACAGCCCGCACTCCGCGCAATATCCGTCTTCGTCCGCGTGAATATCGCCGCAAAACGGACACTCTTTTGCGGGCAGCGCGCCGCGAATTCCCGAAGGCGATTCGTCGTGCGAGTCCTCGGCAATAAGGGTCTTTTCTTCGGTCATTTGGATTTGCCTTCCTTTTTCGCCAGCGAGGATTGAATCTGGGTTTTGTCCTGGTCGAGCCGGAATTTCGCGCCCCCCAGCATTTTCGCGGCTTCGCCGGTTTTGCCCGACTCGAGTTTGGATTTGACGCCGGCGATTATCGTTGCGTCCTCGCTGCGACCGGCGTCGATGAGCATCGTTTCGGCCTGAGAGATAATCATGGTTGCGGTCGCGGCATCACGGCCTGCAAGCTCGCCCGCCCTTTCGAGCTGTGCGGCGACATCGCGGGCGGCCAGTGCATGGCGGACGTTTTCGTTTTCGTGCGAGCGGACGAGGTCTTTGTCGGGCGTGAATTCGAAAACTACGCCGAGTTTCTGGGACACGCGCTGCGTTTGGCCGAACGGCACGTAAGATAGCTCGGCTTCGAGTTTTTTAAACCTGGCTGAGGGGTGTTGATCCATTTTGAGTTCGACGAGCGCGGCCTGCGACTTTCCGGCTTCGAGCGGCGGAATGTCAATTTCGATACGCCGACCGGCAGCCGCATGCTCGAGGCCGTGAACGCGCACGACTTCGGCTCCTTTGCGTAAGTTGAGCGCGAGCCTCGCATCGCCGCCGACGACGCCAAACAGGCTGCCGAGTTCCTTTTCGAAAACCGCCGGAATTTCGTCGGGATGCTCGACGAAGTAATAGTTGCCGCCGGTGTTGCGGGCGATTGCCATCATAAGTTCGTCGTTATATTCGATGCCCATTCCGAGTGTGGAGAACGTGAGTCCCGCTTTGTGTCGGCGGCGCACCTCGGCGATAATGCTTTGATAATCCGTAATGCCTTCGTTCGCTTCGCCGTCCGTGAGAAGCAGGACGCGCTTCACGTGGTGCGGCGCGTCGGCGCTTAAAAGCTCGGTCACTGCGTCGCTCATGCCCGCCCATAAGTTCGTGGTGCCGCGCGGCCGGATTGCGTTTACATGTTCCTGTATCAGGTCGGGATTCACGACGCGGCGAAGCGGCATAACGACGTCGCTGTCCTGGCCGAACGCGATAATCGTGAGAAGGTCGGCGGGCGAAAGCCTGTCCACGAGGTATTTGACGGCGATTTTCAGCTGCTCCATCGGGCGGCCTTCCATAGAGCCGCTTTTATCGAGCGCCAGGGCGAGCGCGACCGGGGCGCGTGCGGACTCCCGGCCTTCGAAGAAACTCGCGATTTCGAAAAGCACATGGTTCGTCGTAACTTGCCGGGCGAGCGCATACGGAAAGCGCGTGGACACGCCGAAGTTCACGACGGGCTTGAACGCGGAAACGGAGGAGGTCGCGATCGCGCCGGACTTTGTGACAACGGTGGCGTCGCCGGAAATCGCGGAAGTAATGACGGTTTTGTCCTGATCGGGCGACGCGATGACGGTTGCGTCCCCGCCCGCGACGACGGTGGCATCGGCGGCGCCGGAGATTACGGTAGCCTCGGCGTCCGCGCCGCTTGAAGCGGCACCGGTTCCTGCGTCATTCAATTCGGGTTTTTCGGTTTGCATAAGCACTCCAACAACCATCAGAGAGACTTGAGTATAGCAGGGGATGTTCCGCAGGAATTCCGGTTTCGGGAGATATGAGGTTGCCGATCGAAATGAAACTTCGAATAAATGAATTCCCAACTGCCGAATCCGAAAAAACATTTATTTCCGGGCAATTTATTGCATTCGCGAAAACATGAGTTATAATGCAAGCAGGTCGAGGCGGAAGTAGGCAGGGCTTCCGTGATTTTCGTTCAGGCAATCCCAATATTCGAGTCGGCGGATTTTCGCGCGCGGACGCGAGATTGTGCGAAGCAAAAATTGTCTCTAATGCGCGAATCGGGAACAAACCGGCGGTTAATGGGGTCTATTGGCTGTATTCGGGCGCTTCTTCGAAGCGAAATTTTCGAGGTGCGAGATGTACGGGAGAAATGTTGGCCGCTGGCTTCGGACATACCGGAACACGTATTCGCGCGTCAAGGTTGTTTCGGTTTTTTTGTTGGCAATCGCGGCGCTGGTTTTGGCCGCAATGGGCGGCTCGGGTTGTTCGCGAAGCTCGAAAACCGGACATTCGGCTTCCAATGGCGGCGCAAATTCCCCAATCGGAGAATCCGGAACCGAACCGCGAAATGAACCGACCGAAACACCGGACCCGGTTATTTTGGCGCTTTTGACTAAGGAGTTGCAGCGGCAATTGGCAGCTCTTCCTCAAGATCACAACCCTGTCACCGAAGGTTACGGCAGGCCGCGCGCAGTCGGATACGAAGCCGACTATTCCGGAATGTATTCGGAAGAAGACCCCGAATTCGTGCCGTCAGCGCGAGTTTGGCTAATCGAAGGGCTTACCGGCGATTACGACGGGGACGGCGAAGTTGGCATTCCCGATTTGACGCCGATTGCGCTGAATTACCTTAAAACTGTGGAATACCTGCCGCTCGAAGCCGACGAGGCGAGGAGCGATTGGAACGGAGTGCGCACTCCGGCAGGCGACCCGCGAACGCCGGAAGGCGCCGCGAACTGGCGGCTGGCGCAAATCGACGGCGACGGGAACGGAGAAATCGGGATAAGCGACGTCACGCCGATTGCGCTGCATTATCTGGCGAGGTTGGAGGGCTGGCGGATTAGTATCGTGATTTATCAAAACGAGCGGGAGTCCGTGGGAATTGCGCCGGTGACGGGAGCGGTTTGGCCACGGCAAGCCGGCGGCGGAAGCGATGGGCTTCCGGTGAGGTCGGCGATCGAACTTCCGCAAGGGTCCTTTCCGGTATTGGACGTGGAGTTTTACTACTTGCCGTATGAATTACGGGAGCGTGCCGCAAGGACGTTTACGTTCGAAGTTGCACCAGAGTTTTCAAGCTCAAGCGTCAAAGCTGTTGAAATCGGGCAAAGTGATATTTATTGTTCCATTGCGTTTCCCAACCCCAATGACCGCGAATATGGAAGTTACTTGCTTTCGAGTCCTATTGCGGAGTTTTATTTCGACTACGAGAATTGTCCCGGGAGCGGTATCCTGACAATCGGGCCAAAGGTTGTCGAATTTTTCGGCGATTCTCCGGCCGCAAGTTTTAAATTGGAATCATCTGCATCGCCCAGAGGGATTTCTATAGTTCCCGAAGAAGCGGGAATTCGGCTCTCCCGGCCGAAAGAAGACGAATCGGCAAGGGACGTATTTGAATGTCTCGACGGACTTTGGTCAAACAACATTCAAGACAACGGCGACGAATTTGTGAAGGTAGGAATCGAAAACGTAATTGCCAAAATGCCCGACTTTCAATCCGAACCCGAATGGTGGCGAATGAAAGTAAGTTACATAGTTTCCGATCGGTATGCCGATTCGGTGCTTGCATATTTGCCGGGTAGAAGGTTCGGTGATGCGATAATATTCGAAAGGCCGAATAGACGATATGCGAGAGGCGAAATTCGAAAGGCGATATTTACCTTACCAATCTCTCCAAGCGATTCCAGGCGGCTGCGTTTATTTTCCTATTATACAACCGGTTTTGCGTTGCAAGGCCTGACGCAAATCAGCGAGCCCGAAATAACATCCGCCGGTGATTCCATTACGATTAAAGCAAACCTTCGTACTCGTTTCAACCAAAGTTACGATTCAGTAGAATTATATATTACTCCGCTTGAACCCGGCAACTTTGAATTGAAAGAAGGGTATCTGGATATCTCCGCCTTTTTTAACGAGGATGCGATCTTCGAAGGATACTATCCGTACTGGGTAACAAAACACGCGGCATTCCATCATGCTTTGTTATTGAACAACTTCCACGCGACATTTTTGGAATATGGACAACTTGTAAGGTTCTCCGATGGCGGAAGCGAAAGGCACTTCGGCTATTACGCTAAGGGGAATATTGCAATTAATTCCAATTCTTTTTACGGCAAAACCGCATTCAGATACCAATTGCTGGATGACCAAGGTGAAACGGTTAACTTGCTATGCGCGTTTCGGGAACCGGTGCCCCCGACGGGCGGCCCGCCAAATCCTGGCGGTAATAACGGTTATGTGGTTGGAGTTATCGCCGAGAATAAAACTGGCGGAGATGATTGGAATGTTTCGCTCGCAAGGGGCTATTATAATACGGCTGGCTTTCCGTATTGGCTAATCGAAAATGCAGAATTTTCCGGTATATTTTCCGGAGTAGGGGATTTAATCGAAGAAATGCCCGAAGCCACTTTGGTATTCGACGCTAATTCGAGAATCGCAGTATTGGATTTCGGAAAAATACCGGCGATTTTTCGCTATTCTCCCGACCACATCTCTAAAATAGGTGAAAGCGAAGTTGCACAATGGGAAAAGGTGTTGTACGAATATGACGCAGGTGGTACGAGGTTTATCGTTCCATGTGCACGAGGATTGGAATCGCTGCGCGTGTATTTTCGCGATAAGCTGAGTATTAATAGTGCGTGGATTTCCGAGTATATTGCATTTAACATTCCTGTGCAGCCACCGCCAAATAAAGAAACCGCAGCGGTAATATTGCTGGGAGATGTGTATACGGGAACGCTCTTTCCGGGCAATTCGGCGCTGATTCATGCGGATAATCCGGAGGCGTTTATAAGGATAGTATTGAATCTTCGTATTCCAAGGCAAACGGTCATCTGGTTCTGGCGGGACACGGGAACCGTGCTTGAACCGATCGGATGGAGTTATGACGGAGTCAGATATCAGGAAGACGAGACTTTGTTATCGGACGGTGTTTATTTCGAAATATGCGCGCTTCCGGGTCTCGTGAATCCCGAAGGCGAGGAGTTCACGATATCGTTTGATGAAGGGCAATCTTGATTCGTGATTGAAGGGTAGACGAATCGGATAATTTGTGGAGAGAATTTTGAGAGGTGCAAAATGAACGTTTTGAAGATTGGAAGCCCGGAAGGTGTATTCCGGAGTTTAAGTGGCGCGATTCTTACGGTGATGTTGGCCGTTCTGGCCATAATTTTAATCGCAGCTTGCGGAAAAGGAAAATCGGGTATTGGTGCGGCGAAAACGGATGCGGTTTCGGCTGGCGAAAGCGGGGAAATGCTTCTCGACGACGCGTTGGCGGAGGTACGCGATTTTACGCCGGGAAAAGATGCCGAGGCGAATGACGTCGCTAAAGAGGTGTTCGAGGAACTGCGTGCCGAACTTGTAAGAATTCTTAAAGAACGCGCGGTCGAAAGAGATGGCAAAAGGGTGGTGTCGCGCGCGCCGGATGGCGCGGCGGGGCTCGTCACGGACCTCTCGTACGACAGCGCGACGCGCACGCTGAGCTGGACTTATATGAACGCGGGCGATTACGACCAAAACGGCACGGTCGAGATCGCGGATGTTACGCAGATAGCGGTGAATTTCGGCAAAACGCGCGCAAACGCAGGCGATAGTTTTCCGGAGTGGGTTGACGGCGACGGCGATGGAGAAATCGGAATAAGCGATATTACGCCGCTCGCGCTTAACTACGGCTCGTCTGTTGCATCATACTCGATTTATACAGGCGAAGACGCGGAAGGCGATTTCGTTTAAATCGGTGAAATTCAGCTTGAAAGCGCGAATCCGGGTAGTCCGATGCGATTCGAAGCGCCGCTGCTGATGGGCGCGAAACGCTATTTCAAAGTCGAGCCGCGCGACGCGGAAGGCACCCCCGGCGCGACGAGCGCGTGGATAAATACCGAGTGGCACATTGTCGGGATAGACCATTTTGTTGGCTCCGCGTATTACTCGCCATACTCCATAAGCGCGTGCACGATCGGAGGAATTCCAAGCATCGCGTACATTTCGTTCGAAGACGGGCTGCTTCGTTTCGTGCAGGCGGAGGATTCGTATGGGGCAACATGGCAAGTGCCTTACGAGTTTACAAATCTCGCCCGTTTGCCCTTGTTAATGGAAATTGCCGGCAATCCCGCAATCTTTTTTAGCGATTACGCCGATAACACCACAATCGGTAGATTCATGTATATGCGCGCAGCAAATCCACAGGGCACCCAATGGAATGCCCCGGTTGCATTGAGCAACGAGATAAAAAAGGGTGTAGACGATATATTCCCGGCAAAACGTTCGGTAGTACTTGATCGGGATGGTTTTCCAATCGTTGCATATATTGAGAATGATGTCGCCTTTTTAGTTCGAGCGTTGAATAAAGAAGGAAGTCTTTGGTCGGAACCATTCGAAATTCCTTTAGCCGCAAGTGAAGGGCTGGATTTAGGTTATATTAATGATACATTGCATATTGCATATGTTCACAATGGTTATACCTTAGATAATAACAATGACCACATCTTCCTTATGGAAAGCGACCAGGATACTTGGAAATTAAAAGCCAATTTAGGTGTGCCAGCATCAAATGGTCCGGTTGCGACAATTATGATTGATACCATTGGAGCTTACCCAGGTGTTATTGTTATTGGATATAATAGCGGCAACTTGTCGATTGCCCGTTCGACCGACCAAGGTGGCGTTTACTGGGGACCGTTTCTGCACTCCAATTATGTTAAGGATATGAGCAGCTTGAGCATAGTGACGCAAGCAGGTATATTATATGTGCCGTATTCGGGAACGCGTTCACTTGGCATTTATCGTTCAGCATCGGATCGAGCAATAGGCTGGCTTTATCCAATTATTGTGGACAATTCATCGCCTAGCCCTAGTTCGGCATCCCTTTTAGCAATTAATAAAAGTGTTAGCATGGCGTATTGGGCTTCGTCGACCAGCTCGGAAGATGTTGTGTTGCGCTACGCATATGAACTAACTTCCAATCCGGCGGCCAATCGTCCGCCTGAAGTCGTATTGACCGCAACGCCGCAAACGGGCGAATCTCCCCTGTATGTAGATTATAGAGCATCTAGTTTATATGATCCGGACGGAGTTGTAGCGAAATTCGAGATAGATTACGACGGCGATGGTATTGTAGATAGAACGGAAAACACGTACGGAGAATTTCAAGTTTCGTCGTCATTCGGTAAAAAGTTGTTTGAAAGTCCCGGAGAGTATGATAGCACCATAACAGTATATGACGAACAGGGAGCAAGTGCTACATCGACAATTCGCGTGACGGTTAACGACGATTGGGGATTATCAGGCGTTCATGCCGACTCCAACTATTATTACTTTATAAGGTCCATCGATGCGGATGGAGCTCCCGGAGTTGCATGGTCCGAGCAGAATTACGGAGAATCGGGGAATAGTATATTGTATTCGTACGCTCAAGACGGCTATGGCGGAAGCTGGAATTCTCCAATAGTAGCAGCGCAATTTATGCCGCAAGAATCGGTCTTCGAATACGAAATGGCTAACATTGGCGGATTTCCTTTTGGTATTGCTTTGTTGTATTCGTCGTCATCGGAAAGTTATAAGCTTAATTATTTTTCGGCAATTGATGCTCGGGGAAGCGCGTGGATGGATGAAATGACGTTGACTTCGCCGGAAGAGGGGCCGGGCGGTATAAATTTACTGGACGTTGGCGGATTGCCGCTGATTATTTACTTCGACATCAATTCCAAGCAGTTTAGGGCGATGAAGGGGAATGACAGATTTGGCAGCAGCTGGATTGGGCCGCTTTTAATCGAGACGCTAACAGGCGATCCAATCTCGGAACCAAAGGCGGCTATAATTGCGGGTAAGCCTTCGCTAATATACAGCGCGCGTGTAAACAATAATTACAGTTTTCGGTATATTGCCGCCACGAGCGAGGAAGGTACAGAATGGGAAAATTCGGTCGTAATTGAAGGCAAAACCATAAAGGTGCATGCCCTGTCCGCGCTTGGTGAATTGCCTGTTATCGCCTATTTCGATTACGTATCCGGTATTGACTCAACGCTCAAGTTCAGAAAAGCAGTTAATCAGGATGGTACCGTTTGGGCAGAACCGGTGGAATTGGATCCTGACAGGAAAATTAAGTACTTTGCAAGCAGCACACTTCAATTTCTTTTCGTGGACGGCAAACCGGTTATCGCATACTCGAATGACGACGGGGCTTGGATTTGCAGGGCGGCAGATTCCACAGGCGTTGTATGGAATCCCGTCCAGCAGATTGTCAACTATTCATCGAGGATGGGAACTGCCATGAAAAGGTCTGATGGAAAACTTGGATATGCCTATCGAGAGTCGAATTTCATTAGGTTTGCTTGGGAGCGGTAAGCCAAAAAGGACTTGCTTTTGCCTGCGGTATAATCCCCGTGCGGGCGGGTTCGCCGTTTGAGATGCGGCGGGACTCGCTTGCGAAGTGTTCGGGGAGGCCTCTATGGACAGGATTTACTGCACGCAGTGCGGCGCGGAAAACGGCGGAGAAAACAGGTTTTGCATAAACTGCGGCGCCGGAATCGAAAGCAGGGTTCGGCCGGGCGCAGCCGCGGGCGGCGCGGCAAGTGGCGGCACGCACGAACGTGCGGAAGAGTCCGGGCCGGATACAAGTGGCGGCGAAGCGGGGCATCACGCGGAAGGCGCGCAGCCATGGCGCGACCGCGCCGCGGAGAAAACGCATGCGCCGGAGTGGAAGACTTGCCCGAGGTGCGGCGCCGTTAACGACAAGTGGAAAGTGTTTTGCGTCTCCTGCGGCGAGCGCGTACCCGAGCATTCCGTCAAATATGGGGCGGGTTCGCCGGGCGGCTACCATTCCGGATACGGGGCGGATCGAGGATGGGCGCGGCCAAAGGATCAGCCGCTTCCTACCGACGGAATCGGCGAGATTGTTTCGAAGTCGTTTTCGATTTATACGGCCAATTTCGGGCTGCTATTCGGTTCGTTTTGGCTTCTTACGATTGCCGCCGGAGCAATCGGCTTTTTCGTATCGCTAATATCGTTCGTACCGGTTTTTCCCCAGATTTTGCAAGGCGCCGCCGCCGCGCTTTTGGTCGGCATGTTCGTCGTGTGCCTTTCGGCTATGCGGGGTTTCAGAACGGACATCGGACATGCGTTCAACAGTCTTACCGAAAAGTATATTCCGGCGATGATTGCGGAAGTGATAATCGCCCTGATTAACGTTGCGATAGCATTTTTCGCCTTCGGTCCGGCGCTTTATAAAACCCTTTACATGAAGGGGCCGTTCGATTCGGGCGAGTCCGACCTCGAGGTGCTGCGCTTGTTCTCCGATTTTGCCGCGCCATTGGCCGTCGCAATTATCAGCTATGTAATTATCGCAATGCTTACGCTTTTCGTTCTGCCGCTGATTGCCGATAGAAACATCGGTTTTTGGCACGCGATTGTGGCAAGCGCGAAATTCGTGCTTTCCCACTTCTTTGAAGTTCTTCTCGTTCTTATTCTTGCGGGGGTCATTGCCGTTTCGGGAGTAATAGCCCTTATCATCGGGGCGTTTTTCACCGCGCCGATGCAGTATGTAATTATCGCCGCGTACTACGAATCGCGCAAGCACTTGTTCGAAGTTTAGAAGCGAGTAATCGGCCAGCCGGCAGGCTCGGCGCCGAAACATGACTGCGGCCGGCAAAAGAGAAATAAAATGAACGAAATCGGACATATCGAAATACCGACGCTGGATGTATCGGAAAGCGTACGATTTTACTCTGCGGTTTTCGGCTGGACGTGCAAGGCTCTTCCCGGCGGAACATACGGGCTGTTCAAGCCGGAATCCGGGGTGACGGGGGGATTCGAACCCTCGAATATGATAAGCAAGGACGGGATAATGTTTTACGTGCACGTCGAAAGCATAGCGAAAACGCTATCCGCGGCTGTGGAAAACGGAGGCGCGGTCGTTACGCCGAAAACGAATCACGGCGGCGAAGACGGGTTTTACGCGGTGTTCGCCGACCCGCACGGAAACAGAATCGGGCTATGGTCGAAAAAGTGATTTTCCGGCCGGATACAGGGAAAATTTCGGTGAGAAGCGGAAAGTAACCGAACCAAAAGGAGCCGATTTATGAAAGGCGTTATTTGCGAGAACTGCGGGGCGACGAACGCGGCGGACAACTGGTTGTGCGTAAAGTGCGGCGCGAAAATTGCGCAGGCGCAGGACTTCAGAGATGTCGAAACGCCGCAAACGAAATCTACGGAAGAAAAAACCGACTGGGATTCGGACGGCACGCGCACCGGAAGCGGCGATCTAAGCGCGGGCGACGGCGTTTTTTCAATCGTTTCGAAGGCGGTTCGGAAGTACATTTCCGGCATTTGGTTTTACTCCGGCGTATTTTGGATTTTTTCGATGGCGGCGATTATCGCGGGATTTATCGTATGGATGGTTTCATCGGTGTTTCCGGTTGTCGGCGCGTTCGCCGCGTGGCTTGTGGCACCGGTTTTTGTGGGCATTTGCTTCGTATACGTCGAAGAACTGAAAGGCGGGCAAGCAGACTTCGCGGCCGGGTTCGATGCGCTGAAAGAAAAGTATTTCACCGCGTTCAAAGCAACCGCGATAAGCGAAATCATCATAGGCGCGATAGCGATTCCGCTTTGTGCGATTATTGCTTGGCCTCTGATTTCTTACGTGCTTTTTTCGGGAATCATCTGGGGAGCGCCTTCGGCGGGCGAAGATCCATGGGGACACATTATGCAGACATTCGTATCGAGCGTGATTACGGCGATAATTATCGGCGCGCTTGCAAGAATGTGTTTTATGTTCACGTTTTTTGTAATCGCCGACGAGCAGGTTGGAGCGAGAAAGGCGGTCGGCGCAAGTTTCAAATTCGTCATTCACAATTTTCTGGAAGTTTTTGCGATAACGCTTGTTTCGGGCGTGATTTTGGTTTCGGGAGCGATTCTTTTCGGTATCGGCATTCTATTCACGATTCCGCTGTTTTACTTCATAATTACCTGCTACTACATAGCGCGCAGACATCATTTCGAGATTTGATTTTTCGCGGCGATACCGGAACCGGATTGCTTGAGTGCGGCTATAATTCGCGATTGGAGGAATTATGGAAACCATCACGCTCGATACGTCGCGGAAAATGGAGATAATCGATATCACCGCACGACTTCGCAAAATCGTGTCCGCCAGCGGTGTTCGCGAAGGCGCGGCGGTTTTGCAGTCGCTGCATACCACCGCGGGGCTTACGATTAACGAAAACGCCGACCCGTCGGTGAAGCGCGATATGGAAATGGCGTTTTCGCGCATTGCGCCGGAGGGCTGGCCTTACACTCACGGTGAAGGGAACAGCCCTGCGCATGTCGCCGCGACGCTTGCGGGTCCATCGCTGACGGTTTTGATTTCGGGCGGCGATATCGTGCTCGGCACGTGGCAGGGCGTGTTTTTCTGCGAATTCGACGGCCCGCGCCGGGGGCGCAAAATCGCCGTGCAGATAATCGGCAATTAGCCGGCAATCGGTTCGAGATCGAATCGCCGATTCATTGGCGGACTAAAATTAGGGAAGCTTCATGAGGAAACCTCTGTCGTAATTGCCGAACCAGCCGTGTCCTGTAATGTAACCGGTTTCGCTGATATCCGAAGCGGCGCGCAAATACCAGCCCGAATCGCAGGGCAGCAAGTTTTCGAGCCACTCTACCCTGCCGTTTCTATAGATGAACGCCCGAAATGTGCCGTTTTCCGGATCGATCATTTCTCCGACAATTACGCCTTTCGAGTTAATGGCAAAAGCCGTGGCTTGATGGGAATTTTCGTGAATCCTGCCGATTTGGGTTACGATTCCGTTTTTGTAAATCGAGCCAACGAGAGTGTTGTTGCCAGCCGTATCGAAGTAATTGCCGCCGACTACCGTTCTCGATGAGTTCATCGCGGTGCCGACGTATAGCGAAGTTCCCGCCGCAATTTCGTAATAGAGCTTTATTTTTTCGCCGCCGACCGGGAGAATGAAACCTGCGGTCGCACCGCCGAATTCTTCGTAGTCCGTCGAAGCGCCGAGAATCAGATTGTTGTCCGTAATTTGGAGGCACGTGCTTTCGGAGCTGTTGCCGATGGTTCCGGTTCCCCACGTGTCCACCGGTGTCATGTTGCCGGATTGATAGTAATAGCCTTTCGCGAAAACCATGTTGTCGCTCGGCGTACTCGTCTGACCGATGATTATGCCCGCGTTGTTTATGTCGAGAGCCGTACTCCAGCTGCTAGTAACCTGGCCTTCGATCGGCTCGATAAATGCGATTCCGCCGCCTTCCGACCAATAGAAGCCGCGTGAGCCGGTCGGATTCGGAAAAACCAAAGTTCCAATAACCGTTCCCGAATCGTTGATGCCGCAATGTCCGCCGACGTAACTCCCGTCGAGCACCGGTATTTCTTGCATCGTTCCGTCCTTCCAGAAGAATCCCGTCAGACCGGTTTCCGAATATGTTTCGCCCGCGACTTCGCCGTTGTTGTTGACCGCGCGGCCCCAGGAATAAATGCCCGGTGTGTTGTCCAGCGACGGATCGAGAACGCCGAGGTTGTGAATGCCGGATTGCCCGCCAGTCATCAGAAGGGATTGAGAGCCGCGAATATCGAAGCGCGCTGGGTCCGCATCCGTTTCCACTTGACCGGGAGTGAACGCTTCGCCCGCCGTTTTTCCGTCCAGCAGCTTTTGGAACAAATCCTCGCCCCATTTTTTGCAGAAATCGGACTGCACATAATCCGAATAGCCGATGACCGTTCCGGCTCCCGCCGCCAGATACGCGTTCGCCATAGTGTCGTTGAAAGTCCCGCGGCATTGCCCGAGATACACGATGCTGTTTGGCATTCCTTTGCAGTGGTCTTTTATAAACTTCGGGGTAATCGCGAAAACGTCTCCGCACAGCAAAATGCGACCCGATTTGATGTCCGGAAGATACGTGCGCACTTTTTCTTTCGTAACTTTTTCCCTGGTCAATGTTGCGACCCATGAAATCGCTCCGTTATAGCCCCAAACCGTATTGGGGTAAGTTCTGAAGTAGCTGTCGCCGTGAGTGCTGATTACGATTATTCCGTAGTTTTCCAAGTCCTTGAACTTGAAAATGTCGCATTCGGCATTTTTGTAAAGCGCTTCGCCGAAGTCCGGGCAAGTTTTCTCTTTGAATTTTTCGAACAGGAGAGGCACTTCGTCGTAAGGCGCGAACTCGTCGTTATAGGCTGCCAAAAAAATCGCGTTGGTGTTTTTAATCCGGTTTTTCCCGTCGGGAGCATGGCCTGAAACCGTACGCCCCGGATTGCACCATACGCAGTCTTTATTCGGGGGCAGACTTGCGGGCGGTTCGCCGGGAACGTATGTTTCGGGAATGTAATCCGAAACCCCCGCGCGCGGTCCGGAGCGCTCTTGCGAGCCTGTGTCGAAAAGCGTTATTGCGCATGGTATGCCGTCGTCAGTCACCCACCAAACGCCTTGTCCGGAATCGGAAGTTCCGGACGCCTCGATTCCGGGCTCCTCGTCGAGAGAATCCGCGATTATTATCGCCGATTCCTCAAAGCCGAGTCCCGTATCGGCAAGGGCGCGAAAATCGGTTTCGACTTCCGAAATGAAATCGATAATTTCCTGAGCGCGTTCTTCCGTCATGTCGTCGAAGTAAAGTAATTGTGCGGGGTTGCTTTTGACCGCAATCTCGCCCTGCCCCGCGTCGTAGGTTAAAAATGCGGCAAATGTTTCCTGACCAGCGGCGGCCGGCGAAACTGGCAATTTAAAAGAATAAAAGCCATCCCCTTCGACCTCGTCGCCGGATTCCGAAAGCCCGTCGTCGTGCATTTGGCCCAGCGATTCAAGGGGATTTCCGGATTCGTCGAGTCTGAAAAGTTCCAAAGAAGTAACATTTACTGCGCCGGAAGCGATGCCGATCGAGAAAACCGCATCAGCGGAGACATTCGTCTGAACGCCGCCCGGATCGACGGAGAGAGGCTCCAAGAACGGTGAAAATCCGGACGCCAAAATTCCGCCCGCGCCCTCGCCGCCCTCGCCGTCTACGGCAACAACTTTATATAGCGGATATGCGTCGCCTGAAAGCGGGAAAGAGAAAGAATAAAGCACGTCTTTTTGTCCAGAATCGAAAGCGGCGAACCCGATTTCGTCCCAAGGGCCGGATTCGAACGCGCTTCCGAAAATTTTGTAACCGGCAACCGAAGAAAGATAGTTTTGTGCTATCGGAGTTATGTCGGAAACGCCGATTTCGCCGTTTCCGTCGCCGTCAATCCACCATTCGGCGGTTCCGCTTCCCGGCACGGACTTCAAGTAGTTGAGCGCTATCGGCGTGATGTCGGATATACCAACTTCGCTGCTCATGTCGTAATCGCCGAGATTGCGGTATGTCCAATCGAGCGACATTCCGCCGCCGCCGTCGGGCACGAGCCGGAGGTCGTCGATAGTATTCTGCGCGCCTTGCGGAGCGGCGGATGTAAATTTCGTTTTTCCTTGCGCGAGTAGCTCGCTTAGAAATGCCGCCTTCAGGTTTTCCAAAATGACTTTGTCCGATGCATTCGGTATTTCCAATTGCTCAAGCAACTCGGACACGTCTTCCAAAGAGTGTTCTGCGGCGGGAAGAGCAGGCCGATTTGGAATGTTCGCCATTACGGCCGCCGAGCGTGACTTGCAGCCGGCCACAAACTGCAATAGCGCAATCATTATGGCGGCAGCGGTTATGACTGTTCTAAACGCTTTACTCATGTAGAACCCCCGAAAGGCAAAAAAGCCGATGAAATAATACCATAACTGTATGAATTACCGGCGATTTATTGAGAAAAATGGCTATTCGAGAATGCGGGCGGCGCGGAAATTGAAACGCATTTCGCGTTCGCTTTGATTTTTTCGTCACAAGTCCCGATTTAAACTAATTCCGTGGAACGAGTGATATTTTGATAATGATTATCATTATTGATAATCGATTTCGGTTTTTCGGCGGCATAAGTTTTGGAAAATGGCGAATTCAGAATGACGAAGAGGCGGGAAATTATTCTCGCCGAACTTCGAAAGGTCAAATCGCATCCGACGGCGGACGAGTTGTACCGCTTGGTGCGCCGCCGTTTGCCGCACGTCAGCCTCGCCACGGTGTATCGCAATCTCGAACTTCTGGCAAGTCAAGGTTATATCCGGAAAATCGAAGGCGGCCCGTCGCAAATGAGGTTCGACGGCGACCTTTCCCGCCATTTTCATTCACGGTGCAGAATTTGCGGCAAGGTCTTCGATTCGGAAATAGAGCCCGGCAAAGATTTTGAGAGAATCGAGGAAAATGCAGTGAAAAGCGGCGCATTGGAAGTGAATATCGAATTCATTATCGAGTGCGATGCGTGCTCGAAAATTCGGAAGCGTGAAACGGAGGCGAACGTTGTTTGACGAATTCCGCCTCAAAACCGCTTTCGAGAAACTTTATTCCAGACTGAACAAGCGCGAATTCGTCGAGCCGGACCCGCTTCAGTTCGTTCTAGGCTATAAGGACGTTCGAGACCGGGAAATCGCAGGGCTGATTGCGAGCGGTCTTTCGTTCGGCAACGTGAAAACCATCGTCGCGAGCATCGAAAAGGCCTTGTCGTCAATAAAAAGCCCGCGAGATTTCGCCGAAAATTCGAAGACTTCCGTAGCGAAAAGGGAATTCGCCGGATTCCGCCATAGGTGGGTGCGTCCGGAGCATTTGTCGGCGCTGCTTGCCGGAATCGGAAAGGTCGTTAAAAAGCACGGCACGTTGAACGATTGCTTGCTCTCGCACTTGAACGGAGCCGACGGTACGGTTTTGGGCGCCGCGTCATCGTTCGCTAAAGAGATTACTGCGGGCGGGGGTATGTCGAAAAATCCGCTTATCGCAGTCAATACTGGCGGAAGCGCGTGCAAAAGGTTGAACCTTTACCTGCGCTGGATGATACGGAAAGACGCCGTCGATCCCGGCGGGTGGAAGGGCGTTCCGGCATCGAAACTCGTGGTGCCTCTCGACACACACCATTTTAAGGTGGGCAAGGCGCTGGGATTTACGCAAAGTAAAGTCGCAAACGCCAAAGCCGCGCTCGAAATCACCGAAGCGTACCGGCGGATTTCGCCGGAAGACCCGGTTAAGTACGATTTTTCGGTTACGCGTTTCGGGATTCGCGGGGAAATTGGCTTGGAAGAATTTCTGCGCGATTGCGGTGCGAAAATGGACTTTTTGGGAGTAGATAAGGCCGCAGGCGGCCGGAAAAACATAGGAGGTAAAAGTTTATGACTGGAGATTTGTTGGAAAAAGAACCCGATTTCGCGGAATATATCGGGAGTGTTACGCTGGTTACGCGCGAAGCGCCCGACTTTTCTGCGCAGGCGGTAATGGCAGACAACAGCTTCGCGGAACTCAAGCTTTCGGACTTGCGCGGCAAGTACGTCGTACTTTTCTTTTATCCGCTCGATTTCACGTTCGTTTGTCCTTCGGAAATCATCGCTTTCGACAAGAAGCTTGACGAATTCAAAAAGCGGAATTGCGAAGTGCTGGGCGTATCGGTTGACAGTCATTTCACGCATTTGGCTTGGAAGAAAACTCCTCGCGAAAATGGCGGGCTGGGAAACATACAGTTTCCGCTCGTTGCCGATTTGTCGAAGGACATCGCGCACGATTACGGCGTGCTTTTCGAAGACGAAGTCGCGCTTCGCGGGCTTTTTCTTATCGACAGGGACGGCATAGTGCGCCACAGCGTGGTAAACGACATGCCGCTCGGCAGAAGCGTGGACGAGGCCCTGCGGATGCTCGATGCGCTTCGGTATTTCGAGGAGCACGGGGAAGTGTGCCCCGCGAATTGGAAGCCTGGCGAAGAAGCAATGGTGCCGACGGCGGAAGGCGTGGCAAAGTACCTGGCGGCGCATGGCTAGCCGGGCTGGATTCCGTCGACGGGCCGGTCTATAATGCGAAGGGAGTATGGGGCAAAGTTTATTTTTGGAGGCAAGGCGATGCAGGAACGTACAGGCGTGTTCACGGCGGGGGGAAACCCGCTGACTCTTATCGGCCCGGAGCTTAAGCCGGGCGACGCGGCGCCGGATTTCACGGTGCTCGACGGAGATTTGAAACCCGCGACGCTGTCGCAATTCGCGGGCAAGGTTGTGCTGCTTTCGGTAGTTACTTCGCTAGATACGGGCATTTGCGACGTCCAAACACGCAGATTCAACGAAGAAGCGGCGGGACTGGGAAGCGACGTTGCGATTCTGACCGTCAGCGTGGATTTGCCGTTCGCGCAGAAGCGCTGGTGCGGCGGCGCGGGTATCGACAGCGTTCACGTGTTTTCGGACTACCGGGATCACGAAGTGGGGCTGAAGTACGGCGTGCTTATAAAGGAACTGAAACTACTTGCGCGCTCGATTTTCGTAATCGGCAAAGACGGGGTTGTCAAATACGCACGAATCAACAGCGAGAACGCGCAGGAACCCGATTACGACGACGCTCTGGCGGCGGCCAGAGAAGCTTTGGGCTAGCTTCGGCTCAACTCAGGAGCATTTCGAGATTATTGTTCAAGTTAAAGGAGAAACGGAATGGCTAACAAAAAAGTGCTGGCTGCTTTCAACAAGCAGATGAACGAGGAACTGAATTCGGCCTATATCTATCTCGCGATGAGCGGATGGTTCAAGGCTTCCAACTTCGACGGAATGGCGAGCTGGATGCATCATCAGTACGAAGAAGAAATGGCGCACGCGGCAAAGTTCGCGGAATTCATCATCGACCGCGGCGGTGCGCCGGAGTTCGACGCGATGCCGAAGCCCCCGACGGGATACAAGAATCCGCTCGACGCGTACAAGGCGGCGTACAAGCATGAGTGCCACATTTCGAGCTGCATTCACAAGCTCGTCGACCTCGCCCGCGCAGAAAAGGACCATCCCGCGGAAAATTTCTTGCAGTGGTTCGTGGAAGAACAGGTCGAGGAAGAGGCGTCCACGCAGGAAGTCGTGGACAAGCTGACGATGATCGGCGACAGCCCGGCCGCGCTTTTCATGTACGACCGTGTTCTCGGCGAAAGAGGCTAAAATTCAGCCGTTCGCGGGCGGGGATTTTTCCCCGCTCGCGCGCGTGCATTGTGCGAATCGAGGCTATCGGAGATGGGCGGAAATCTGGACGAATTTAAGCGCGAGCGCGAAAGGTTGCAGGCGCAGTATCAAGATTTTACCGGCGTGAGCGGCAAGCGGTTTCTATCGCTGGACGCCGCGGTTTATCGGGAAGGCGTACTGCCAGCCAAAGTCAAGGAACTTATGGGTCTCACCGGCTCGATAGTTCTTCGCTGCGACGATTGCATTAACTATCACATCGTCCGCTGCAGAGAGGAAGGCGTAACGAGCGAGGAATTCGACGAAGCCGTTTCGATTGCGCTAATCGTTGGCGGCTCGATTACGATTCCGCATATTCGAAGGGCGGTGGACGCGTGGCTCGAAATGGATTCAGGCGAGGAATCAGGTGCGAACGACCCTGCCCTTCATTCGGACAACGCGCCGGTTTTTTTCGATGAGCTTCTGAAACGGGTGACCGAAATCGTGGAAAATTCCGGAAGCGCAGAAGCGAAACTGCAGGCGATTTGCGAAATATTGCGCTATTCGGTTCCTTATTACGATTGGGTCGGGTTTTACATCGAAGACAGCGAAAATCCTCGTACTCTTTACCTCGGTCCGTACGCAGGCGAACCGACCGAGCATTCCGTAATTCCGTTCGGCCGAGGTATATGCGGCAGGGTGGCGGAAAGCGGCGAAACGCTTGTCATTCAAGACGTAACTAAGGAAGATAATTACCTATCGTGCAGCGTGAACGTTAAATCCGAAATCGTACTTCCGATAAAGCGAGGCGGGAATTTCATCGCGCAGCTCGATATTGACAGCCATGCGGAATCGCCGTTCAGCGAAGCGGACGTGGAATTTTTAACGAAAGTCTGCGAAGCCGTGGAGCCGCTTTTGTAGTTTAAGTTACTTTTTTGTTACGTTTCCGGCATTCCGGAGCGGTTTTATGGGAGTTGCAGCTTCGAGCGTAGTTCGCTGGAGCGGTTTCGGAGGGCAGAGATGGAGTTATCCGCGCTTTTTCTATCGCGGCTGCAGTTTGCCGCGACCATTGCATTTCATTATTTGTTCCCGCCGCTGACTATCGGTCTTGGACTTCTTATAGTCATTTACGAGGGGATTTACCTTCGTACGAAACTGAAAGTTTACGAAACGCTTACGAAATTCTGGGTGAAAATTTTCGCGATAACTTTCGGGATGGGCGTCGCGAGCGGCATCGTGATGGAGTTTCAGTTCGGTACGAACTGGTCGGCATATTCCAGATACGTCGGCGACATTTTTGGCAGCGCGCTTGCCGCGGAGGGGATTTTCGCGTTCTTCCTCGAATCGGGATTTCTCGCGGTGCTCGTTTTCGGATGGGACAAAGTGTCTCCGGCGATGCATTTCGTTTCGGCATGTCTTGTCAGTTTCGGCTCTATACTATCCGCCGTCTGGATAATCGTGGCGAATTCGTGGCAGCAGACGCCGGCGGCTTATCGAATAGTCACGGAAACCGTGAACGGCATCGAAAGAACGCGTGCGGAGATTACCGATTTTTGGGGGCTTGTATTCAATCCGTCAAGTATGGTGAGGCTGGGCCATGTGCTTCTCGCCGCTTTCGTTCTTGCGGGATTCGTAGTGATGAGCATTTCGGCGTTTTACATCCTTAGGAATATGCACTTGGATTTCGCCAAAAGGGGATTCGTGATTGCGCTGTTCATGGCCGCGATAAGCGCTTTGCTATTGCCGGTCGTCGGGCATAAACATGCGGTCGTGGTGGCGGAATATCAGCCGGCGAAACTGGCCGCGTTCGAGGGACTTTGGGAAACGCAATCGAACGCGCCGCTTTATCTTTGGGGATTTCCCGACGAAAAAAACGAAACCGTGCATGGGGGCATCGCCGTTCCGGGGCTGCTTTCGTGGCTCGTGCATTTCGATGCCGATAAGGAAGTGACGGGGCTAAACGCTTTCGCAAAAGAGGACCGCCCGCCGGTGGCCGTTACGTTTTACAGCTATCACTTTATGGTGATTTTCGGAATGTATTTCATCGGGCTAACGCTATTGATGCTTTTATATCTTTGGCGCGGCGCACTGTTCGACGCGAAGTGGTTATTGAAAATCGCGATGTGGAGCGTGCTGATTCCGTATGCGGCAAACCAGCTCGGGTGGATGGCCGCGGAAATCGGGAGGCAGCCGTGGGCGGTTTACGGTTTGCTTCGCACCGCGGATTCGCCGTCGCCAGCTGTCGCGATGGGGGACGTTTTGGCATCTCTCGTTTTGTTTTTGATTCTATATGCCGCGCTTCTTATGGTTTACGTATATGTTCTCGACAGGCGGATTAAGGCGGGACCGGGAGTTTTCGAAGACGGCGAGCCGCAGCCGTACGTAGCCGGCATCATTCCCGGCGTTATGGAGAAAGGAAAGACAGGGGAGGAGGGCGGATAAATGGACTTGCATATCATCTGGTTTGTGCTGTTGGGCGTGCTGCTTATCGGATATGCGATTTTGGACGGGTTCGACCTTGGCGTCGGCGCGCTACACCTTTTCGCGCGCGGAGATAGGGAGAGGCGGATATTCATGAATGCTATAGGACCGGTGTGGGACGGAAACGAGGTATGGCTCGTGACATTCGGGGGCGCGCTTTTCGCGGCTTTTCCGGAGGCGTATGCGACGGCGTTCAGCGGATTTTACATTCCGTTCATGATTCTTCTTTTTTGCCTGATTTTCAGGGCGATTTCGATGGAATTCAGGAGCAAGGAAAAACATCCAGCCTGGAGGAACTTTTTCGACGGCTCGTTTTTCGCGGCGAGCGCGCTTGCAAGCGTATTGTTCGGAGTAGCGGTCGGAAATATGATGCTCGGCATCCCAATCGGCGCGGATTTCGAGTATCAGGGCACGATGCTGAATTTGCTTAGACCGTTTCCGCTATTGGTCGGGATTTTCACGCTCTCGATGTTTGCCTTGCACGGGGCGGTATATCTTTATCTCAAAACCGAAGGCGAACTGCAGGCGAGGGTGAGAACATGGATTATGAAAACGTTTTTCATATTCCTTTCGCTTTACGCGATTGTAACCGCATACGCGCTGCTCGGAGTGCCGACCGCGCTTTATAACTTCACTCATTTTCCGTGGGCGTGGGCGATTGTCGCGCTCGATATGCTTGCAATCGCGAATATACCGAGAGCTGCGGTCAAGAATCTGCCGGCGCAAGCGTTTATATCGACCGGCGCGCACATCGCGGCTATGGTTTTTCTTTTCGGAATCGCGGTTTTCCCGAATATGATCGTTTCGTCGCTCGACCCGGCATGGAACATGACGGTTTATAACGCGGCGAGCAGCGAAAAAACGCTTGGTATAATGCTCGTCATCGCGGCGATAGGAATGCCGTTCGTGCTTATGTACACGTCGAGCGTTTATTACATATTTAGAGGAAAAGTGAAACTGGACAAGTTTAGTTATTAGTAGCTAGCTGTCCTAGTTTTACATCGCGACCCTCAGCTCGTCGCAGATTTCCCACGCGAAGTCTTCCGGGAGGCCTTTCGGCACGAACATAATCGCGTCCGCGGCGACGGTAAGCACGTGGCCCCGTTCGGGATCGAGAGAAATGTAGGTTTTTAGATATTGCCTTGCCTTTTCCAAATTGCCTTCGAGAGCGCTAACCATCATTAGATATTGCACTGCGTAAGGGTCGCCCTGCGCTCTTGCGTGCTGTTTTTCTGCGTATGAAGCGGCGTCCTTAAGTTTGCCTTGATTAAGCGAAAACCAAGCGAGATTATTGCTTTGGCTGTCTTCGGAACCGGAATCGAGAATGGTTTTCACCGCCTCCTCATATTCGTTCAGCGAAGCGAGAGAAAGCAAAAGGTTCGACAGCGTCGCGGAATCCGGACGGCCGGCGGAGGTGGCCTGCGCCAGTTTTAGCCCGTCTCGCGTTTCCTTCCAAACTTCTATTTGCGAAGATAGTCTGTCGGTATATGCGCCGCTTCCGCCCTCGGCTTCGGAGGCTTTCTTGAGCACGTAATGCAGATATTCCCCCATTCCAAGCAGTGAATCAAGATTGTCCGCAAGCAGCGTTATGGGCTCCAGCCTGGAAGAATTTGCCAAATGAGCGCGGAACGCATAAAACGAACCTTCGCTCGGAGCGCCCATGGAATAGTAAGTTCTTGCCATCGCGACGTTTGCATCTGTTCCATGCGGCGAAGCCTCCAGCGCCTGCATCGCCGCGGAGGCGGCCGGCGGGAAGACGTATATTTCCCATGCCTGACGGGCAATTTCGCCCGCCTGATCGCTGATGAGAAGTCTGGGTTTGTAAATTCCTGGCTGGGCATAGGTGAAGTTCACTTTTCCGCGAGTTTCGTTGTAAAGACGGGTGTTACCGGGCGAAAACTCCCACTTGAAAGCCAGCGCGCCGTAGTCTTTCGGCGGCTCGAAACTTAGAGGTTTCAGTTTGACGGCAAGGGGGGCGAAACCCTCTATGCGAGCGATGGACCTGTCGGACTTGAGAAACGTCGGGCGCTGGCTCATCGGCTGCGGAGTGGTTTGAACGCCCGCACGCGCCGTTGGATCGTAATCTTCGGAGGTTTGAGTTTTGGCTACCTGAAAGGCAAGCGCGCCGATTATGACCACAAGCGCGCCAATAATAAGGTAGAAAAGCGTTCCTCCGGCGCCGGATTGCCGGCTTCTGACGTCGAGCGGCTTTCCGCACGCTTCGCAGAAACGTGCTTCTCTCGGATTTACGTGTGCGCAGTCCGGGCATCTCATGTCAGCCGCCACCTCCGGTTGTGGCGCGCTCCGAAACGCGCCGCTTTTCGATTAGCTCTTCGAATTCGGTAAGAGCTTGCCGGACGCCCATGTAAACGACGCTTAAAAGCTCGTCTACAATTTCGTCGCGAGGAGCTCGAAGAAGCATATCCATGTCTCCGGCGTTCCGTTTTCTCGGTGCGATGTAGGTACCCTCCGAATCGGTGGAAGCGTCGGAATGACGGGTTACGTTACGCCAACCGAGCACTCCCGCCACATATAGCGACAAAATCCGCTGAGCGTTTGCGAGCGTTGCGGCCGCGCTGTGCTCGCCGAGAAAATATATAGCCCAGCCGACTACAAGATGGGGACCTACAGGCCTAACGGATATGAAAGCTTTTATAATCCCGGCGTGGACTGGCATCGTAATCTGAACGTACTTATGTACTTCCTTTTCGCCGAACCGCGGATTGAGTTTGGCGGGTATGGGTATTTTTGCTGTTGAAATTTCGGCATCCTGAAGCCCGGCGAGATTCCGGGTAAGAATTCCTTTAAGCACTCCCCTGTCCGTGCCGGCGGCGTTTTCTCTGCCGGATTCGGGCACTCCGGCGCAAGCGTCTTTGACAATTACCTGACCTTTCCGGACCAACTCGCCGAGGAAAAACACGTTTTCGAGCATAACCGTGCGGGCGGCAGCGATGCGTGCAAGCTTTGCCATCGCGACAGGCATATGAAAGCTCATCGCGAACGCAGAGCAAATCCATACGAATAAACCCGAATAAAGATAGGTTTGGGTTACTTCCGATGTGTAAGCGCCGCCCGAAATGCTTGCAAGCACTCCGGTAATCGCAAGAACGAGACCGACAACAATAAGGAGAGAGACCCTAGCGATGCCGGCTTTGAAACCGGCGGAATCCTCAATGAATCCGCGAAAATCGTGGTCGTCAACCTGCCACCTGACCAGCAGTCCGTACAGCGCGCCCATCGTGATTCCAATGGCAAGCGGCAATAGTATTCCGGCGAATTTGAACGCATCCTTTTCTTGGCCTGTCCAGGCCGGAATCCACAATGGCGAGGTCACCCAAATTACGAGCGCGAAAAACGCGAGCAACCTGCCCAAATGCATGTTTTGCTGGATAAACGCATCGGCGAGAGGTTCAAAAGCTGATGCGAGCCTGGGGCTTGCCGATGCAAAAACCACCGAAACCGCAAAAAACGCCGGGAAAATCATAGACAGCGCTGCGATGCCGGCGGAAAGTTTGCCGGAAAGAAGAACGAAAAGCGTTGCGAAGCTGCCGAGCGCGGAAACCGAAAGCAAAATAAAGGTGAGCAGTTCGCCGTCCATGGCGCGAACAGGCCTGACCGCTTCCATGGCGGTCATGGGCGAAACAGGTTCGGAAAGATCGCCGCCGCATTTGGTGCAGAACCGGCTTCCGGGTCTGTTCGGATACCCGCAATGGCCGCACTTCGACGGCTTCCTAGCTCCGGGTTTCGCGGTTTTCGGCTTAATCGGATGCACAGCCTGTAATTATATAGTATGAACGGCGCATTGATATAATTCCGGCGTGCGTATAGCCCATATCGTGGGAAGTTTCGGCGACGGCATGTGCGGAGTTGGAGATTTCGCTTATCACCTGTCCGTCTCAATGGCGCGCCGTTTGGCAGCTCGGGACGGAAATTCCGGAGTTTTCGTAATTACGGCGGGAAGCGCGGAAGCGGCCGCGAGACGGCATAGGGCAAATCTTCGGGATTCTCCATTTGCAAACTACAAAGAAATAAGCACGGGATTGTACGTTCGGGGAAATGCGGATTTTTCGATGCTTCGCGCAAGACCGATAGCGTCGGCACTCAGAGAAGCCGCACCGGACGCGGTAATAGTCCAATATCCCAGCAAGGGATATGGCTGGACGCTCGGCGCGCCACTATTGGCGACGCATATCGTAGCGAAACTCTCGGAAAAGCTAGGCCGCAGAATTCCGTTTATCGCGGCGATACATGAATATAAGGATGCGCATCCGTTAAGGAGGCAAGCCATCGCGGCACTCGTCAGACAGGCGCATAATGTGATTACACCGTGCGTACTCGAAGCAGGCGCGCTTCGCAGCGATTTGGGCGTAGCGCCTGTTGTGATTCCGGACGGGGATGTTTTTTCGCGAGAAATAGAACCTGCGGAAATGGAAAAGTTGTACTCGAAACTTGGTGGCGCAAATTCCGGCAAAACGCGGGCGATGGCAATTTTGGGAATTGGAAAAGAAAATAAAAGCAATGAAATAGAGAGATCGAGCGATTTGACATCCGGATTGGAAGAAGCGCTGGAGCCGGGAGGAGAAAGGTTTAGGTTCTTTACCTACGGCCATCTTGCGTCATCGAAGGACCCTCTAATCTTGGCGGAAGCGTTAAAACTGGCCGCAAAGGAGTTGCCGGAAATCAGGCTGGTAATTGCGTCGAATCTGGAAGGCGGCGGAATCCGCAAAAAGTTTAAACGACGCGTTATGCAATTCGGGCTTGAAAGGCAAATTATTTCAGTAGGGCCGCTGCCGGCGGTTGCGCTAAAGGCGGTCGCCGAAAATTGCGCCGCGCAGATTTATACGTTCAAGGACGGATTTACGGGCAAGCGAAGCAGCGCGATAAGCGCATTATCTTTCGAGTGTCCGATTGTTGCGACTCGAGCGGAAGAAGTTTCGACGCCCTTCGAAGAAGTGCCCAAAGGGGATGCAAAGGCTCTTGCAGTGGCGCTGCTTAAAATCGCAAGCAGGGAAAGGTCCGAATACGCGCGGTGGCGATCGAATCAAGTTCGCAGCCAACAGGCATTCTTAAAGGAATTCGATTTTGCCGTTATAGCCGAAAGGTATATCGAAGAAGCCTGCGGACTGCTTTGAGAACCTGCGAAATACTGTGAAGGAGGCATATCGTCCGGCGTGTAAAACCGACCGGGAAAAATATATCCGCTATTAATAGGCGAAAATCTTATTTATCGGGTAAAATAAGTCCGCGGCGGTTTTCATCGGGAATTTGGCTTTTTTTGGATTTTTCTTTCAAAAGTCTTGAAAAAGCTTGACAAGCATGCTAAAGTCGGAATTGCATTAGTGGAACTAATCGCCGCCTGAGTGTTGATAGTTGTTGAAAGCTTGAATTCGTCGCCGCCAAATTTTACAGTCGAGTAGGCAGATGCCGGTAGTAACGACTAAGAAAGGAAAGGCGCGCGCTTCCCGTCTAAAGGAAGTGATTGGCGTTGATTTCGGCACTCAGTCGGTCAGGCTCGTCGGGCTTGCCCGGGACAAGGGCGGAATCGGGCTCACGTTGTTGGGCACGGTTTTCTATCCCAAGTCGGTGACGGGAGAGGCGGACAGCTTCGACAGCTTCGCCGTCGCGCACGAAATCCAAGATTTTCTTGCAAACGCCAACGTAAAAACGCGCCAAGTTTTCGCCTGCGCTCCATCGCGACATTCGGTTATAAGGATACTTTCCTTTCCCGAAATGCCGTACGAGGATTTGCGAAGCAGTATTCAATACGAAGTCGAGCAATTTTCGTCAGAAGAAGGAGGCGAAAAAATAATCGACTTTTCGATTCTTCGCGAGTATCAGGAGGAGGGAAAGCCGAAACTCGAAACCCTGATAGTCGCCGTACCGAGGTCGACCATTTTGCCGTATCTCGAAGCCCTCGTTCAGGCGAAATTGGAAGTACATTCATTGAGTCTTTCGCCATTTTCAACGATTAAAGCTATCGAGTACAAAAACGACCTTCTTTATGACGGCGGTCACATCGTCGTACATATGAGCCAGTTTTCGAGCGACGTAATTATTCTTGAGGACGGTTTCCTCAAATTCACTCGCAACATCAAAATCGGCGGACAACATATACAGGAAGTTTTTCAGAACGCGATGCGCGTTGAAGAAGGAACGCAGTTGGAAGCCGATGAATTGGAGCTTTACTCAATACCTCGCGACCAAGAAGTCTATATTATGCAGATAATGAACGAAATCGCCGAAGATATCGAGCGCACCGTTCATTTCTGCAAATCGCAAGAGCAGCGCAGCGACATACACATAAACAAAATAATCCTGAGCGGATTCGGGGTATGGCCGAAAAATCTTAACGAAATTCTTGCGGACAGACTTAGACTCCCCGTAATGATTGCGAATCCATTCGGTTACGAAATACCAACCCTGAACAACGCGCCGCCGGACGTTTGCGAAAAGCCGACCGACTACTTAGCCGCCTTCGGACTTGCACTGGAGGGTCTCGGAGAATGAGTATTAGAAATGTAAGGCTTAATCTTCTTCCGCCGGAATTCAGACCTGCGCCGACCGTTACGGTTTTTCCGTTTATTTTCGGAATTACGGTGGGACTGGCGATTCTTTTCATGCTGATTACGTTGATTTTGACGCAGGCAAAGATTGAAGGTTTGAAGGGAAAAATCGCAACGACGCAGGCGGAAATTGATCGTTTGAAGCCTGCCGTAAGCGAGTATGACGGATTGATTGCAGCGATGAGCGATTTGGATAAACGCAAAGCCATGTTCGCCTATTTGGATCGCGGATATGTGGACTGGGCTGAATTCATCGTTAATCTCGCGCCCCTCGTGCCTGAAAACCTTTGGTTGTTCGAGCTTAAAAGTCAGACAGATTCCAAATTCGAAAACACCGCCGAAGTTACGATTCGTGGAAGGACTTCCGACGGAAAAGTGCTTCCGGTATCGTTTTTCATGCAGAACCTGGAAAGCATCGGCTACTTTTCAAACGTTCGCTTCAACGAATCGACGATTCAATTCGTCGAACAACGCCCATTGCAGGAATTCGGAATAACCGTTAACGTTAAAACGCCGCGCAGTTACATCCCGCCGAAAAAGCCAGCAAGTGAAAGCAATGACGACGATTCGAAACCAGGCGCTTCCGCAGGGAAAACCGCCAATGCAAACGTAGCCGCCGCCAAGCGAGGTAACACCTGAACGCGTAACCCGCGGGGGTAGGCTATGACTGAATTATTCGACATTAAAAATATCAAGGGAAAGATCTTCTTCACCATTATCGGTGTGGTGCTGGTGCTCGTCCTTTTCGTTTTCGGGTACATGATGCCCATGCGCACGAAGACCATAAAGTTGGAGGAGAGCTTGGCCGATCTTGACCGTCAGCGGATAGATTCCGCGCGCAAAGTGGAAGACCTTGTCATACTTAAAAACAATCTTCCCGCGCTGCTTCGGGATCAGTTTACGATTGACCGCCTGATACCGAACGAACCGAATCATTCGAGAATTGTGGAATTCGTTCATTACCTTGCGGAGCTTCATGCCCTCGACGTCGAGGTTGCCGATTTTATCGACGAGCAGCCGCTTCCGCTGGCAAAAGTCGCCGACGACAAGAAGTCTGACGCGGAAAAGAAGTTGGACAACAAACTCATCAGAACGCTTAGAAGATTTCCGGCGACGATTAGAATAGGAGGCAAATTCAGCGACGTGGTCTCGTTCATTCGCGATTTCAAGTGGTCGAACAGATATTTCGAAATTTATTCGATTACGATCCCGGAAGAAGAAACTGCAAGAGCGATGCCTGATACTTATCCAATCTCGATGGAAGGGTATTTCTATTTTTATGCGCCGGACGAAGAAAGCTCTGGATCGGCAGCCCAACAGAAAACCGAATTCGAGAAATTGATCGAGGCGGAAGGCCTCGGCGATAAATATCTGACTGACCAGACATCCGAAGCGGAATCCGCGAATTCGCAAAACGGGGCCGCGGGCTCCGCGCCTTCACTCGAAGATTTGGCGGCGGAACAAGCGGATAAGCCGACAAATGAAAACCCGGACGAGAATGGCGAAGGCGGAGAAGAAGCGGTTGAATCCGGTAATATCGAAGGCTCCAAAATTCAAGGCAGCGACATCATCGCTGGAAACTACGGTGGATTTAAGCCCGGGGTTTTTGCGGGAAGAGAATCGCTGCCGTTCATAGAGACTTGGATTGGAAAGTTCTTCAATTCAGCGCTTTCCGCAAGGGAGGTGGCATAGTGGAAAAGAAAAATGAAACCTTGAAAACCGTTTTCGCAATACTTCTGCTTGCCTTGATGCTTTTCGTTGTGTACTGGTTGTACCTAAAGCCAAAATCGACCGGCGGGGCAAGCACCGCTACTGCGTCGAACGGGGCGGGTAGAGCCGATTCTCCGCCGGCTTCGGCCGGCAAGCAGGAAGATTCCGAAAAAGGCTCCGGGCAGGCCGGAACTTCGGGAAAGGCCGCCGCGGATGCGCTGGCATCGGGGAAATTGATTAGAGGGCCGTTTAAACCGCCGATTCACCGCGAACTTGCGCCCCTGGATTATTTTTCTCTCGAAGAGTACAGGGAAAAGGAACGCGGACTTCCCAGGCACTATGAATCTGTGTTAAACGCTCATCAATTTGCAGAGACCAAAATCGGACGCGAATCGGACAAGTCCTTTGCCGGAACAGCGTATTTTTCGAGTATTGAAGTTGCGCCTAGTTTGGCCGAGATGAAAAATCCGTTCGTTCCGTTGGTAAAGAAGGATGATGTTCTAAACCGCTTTTCAACCGGGATAGACATGTCGTTTTCAAACGGTGGGTCCTCGAGTAGTTCTGGGTCGTCCGATATATGGGACTGGTTCAGCACTCCGGGGCTTCCATCCGGCGGCGAATTCGTACCGCCCGCAAACGGTTTTTCGGAAAATGGTACAGATCCGGTTCCGCAATTTCTTGATGTAGATCCAAACGCGCCCGTCATTCAAGGCGGGCCGGCGAAAGTGTTGGGGGTTGCGCTGTCCGACAAGGGGGCCAGCGCGCTCTTGGAGGTCGGCGCGGCCGGTAGCCGCGAGGTTATACGAGTACGCACCGACCAAATTCTGGAGGGCCGTTTTAAGGTCGCAAAAATCGCCGAAGACAGGATAGTGCTCGCCGATTTGACCAGCGGCAAAACCTTCGAGCTGAAATTCGGAGGCGCGTCGAGGCGGTTTGCGTAAACAAGGAGCCCGTAAATGTTGAGAAAATTGATTTTAGGCGTGATTGTTACAAGCGTTTTAACGCTTTGGAGCGCCGCGGGGTGGTCGCTGGCGGAACTCAGCGGAGTTTCGCTCGAAAGGCTGGGCAATAAAATCGTAATTCACATGTCGGTAGACGGTAGCGCCGTACCGATTTTGAAATACGACGAGGCTGGCAAAGCGATGCGAATAACCCTCAGCGGCATAAAGCTTGGCGAATCGGCGGCTGCCGGAGCATCGCTTGGGGAAGCCGATAAACCATGGCTTTCGTCGCTTGAATTTGTAGAAAGCGAAAGCGGCGCTGTTGTAGTCTTCAACCTTGGAGCAAAGGCCAATCCGCTAGATTTCGTGATAAGCAGCGGCCTCGACGAGGTGCAGGCCGTTATTTATACGGACGGCACAACCGGAACATCCGACTCACAGCCGCTTACTGCTCCGCCATCATCGAGGATACGCGAATTGGATTTAAGCGAGCCGAAGGAGCCTGCATTGGAAACTCCGGAATCTTCTCAGGTCATTGTGGAAGCTTTGCCGGAGGATTCCGCGTCAGAGCCAGCAGAGGCGGAAGGAGAACCGAACTTATCTATTAACGCGGTTTCCGAACCGGTATCGCCGCCCTTCATCATAGATGAACAGATGCCACGCCCGCCGCTAATGCTTCGCGACGGGGGCGAGCTGTATACGAGCCTTTTCGGCGTTGGCGGAAGCGGCGAGCAAGAGAAAAGCTTCAGGTACGGTGCAAGCCCGATTACGCTGAAGGTTGACAGGGCGCCTCTCGCTCAGGTTCTCGGAATGCTGATAGAGGCTACTCCGTACAACGTAATCATTTCGGACGCGGTCGGCGAACAGGCAGTGAGCGCGCTTACGCTGGATAACATTTCGCTGTTCGAAGCTCTCGACCTGTTAACCAAAAGCTATAACTTGTCATACGTGGTGGAATTCAACACCATAGTAATCGGCCAAAAGGACACTCTGGAAGCCAACTTTGGAAAACTGATTACGAAGACTTTTTGGCTCGATTATGCCGACGGCGAGTCGGTCAAAGGCGTGCTAATGGGCATGCAATTGGCGCGCGAAGGAAACGTTCAGGTGTATAACGGCGAGACGAAATATCTCGAGGTTTCTGGTGCGTCTTCGCTTTCAGGCGGAACTGGCGGAATTACTATCGGCAGTAGGGATATCAAGCAGATGGATAGCTTGATTTCTACGGCCCGCAGAAACATGCTTGTCATCACCGAAACCGAAGATAGAATGACCAGAATTTCACAGGTCATCGCCGATCTCGATAAAAAGCCGAAGCAGATCAGGCTTGAAACGGAAATCATCGAAGTTAGCGAAAGCGGCGAAAGGAAACTGGGTCTTCAGCTTTCGGATCAAGGCGGCCTATCCGAGATTCGCACTACTTTTTTCGAAGCGACCGACCCGAATTTTCATGTTGAGGGCGCTGTCGAAAGTTTCAAACTCGGTCAAATAGTTAGAGATCCACTCGATTTTCGCGTAACTTTGAACCACTTAATCGAAGATGGAGATGCCAGGGTTTTGGCGAAGCCGAATATCATGGCCATCGACGGCACGCAGTCAATCTATTTTGCCGGTCAAGAGATACCTTATATTTCGCAGCCGGCACAAAGCCAAGGCACGACTTTCACACCGGCGCAGGTAGAATTCAAAACCGTCGGAATAACCCTGAACTTCAAGCCGCGTGTAGATCGCGATGGGAACATTTCGCTTGAGGTAAATCCGCAGGTTTCGAGCCTTTTGGCATTTATAGATTTGGGTTCCGGCGCGACGGCTCCGCACACCCAGACGCGGCAGGCGACGGCAATGGTGAGAATCAAATCGGGCGACGTTTTCATTCTCGGCGGGATGATAGCGGAAGAGGAAAGGGAGAGCTTCAGAAGAGTCCCATTCCTTCACAAGATCCCTATTTTCGGGCAGTTGTTCGAAACGAAGGAATTCAAGTCGTCGAAGACCGAGATAATCGTGATCGTTCGTCCGGTTATTGAGGAATAAACAAACCAGTTTTCAGCATTTCGGGCAAAGCCTCGCTTCTAGCGGGGCTTTTTTTTATCCTGAATACTTACCGGTCTGATTTATTTTGGTTAAGGAAAAAAGCGCTTAAAGCGCCCCGATGGCCGAAATCAAAGGCGATGTGTCTTCGCGAAGTAGCGTGCGGACATTCAAGAGCAGCTTGTCGTTTTGAACAACGCCTACAACCGGAACAGGCGAATGTCTTAGGCGTTTGGCGCATTCTTCCGGCGAAAGCCGTAAGTGCGAAATCGAAATAGCAAAGCTGTCTAGAACCTCACCCGGCAGCGTGCCACCACCCAGCGTCGCTTGATGTCCGGCTATTTCGATTTTTATTCTGGAGTTTTTAACTTTGGACGCAATCCTTTTGGCGGTTTTCTTGTCTTGCGCGGGGTCGCGCGTGACCATTTCCAAAACGGGCAGGTATTCGTACCTTCCGTTGCCAAGCGCCCAAAGAAGTGCGGACAAAAGAGCGCCCGTCCACTTGTCGAGCCTTAACGTGCGCATAAGCGGGTGGCCTTTTAGTTTCTCGGTTATGGCCTTGCGGCCCAGTATTATGCCTGCCTGAGGTCCGCCGAGAAGTTTGTCCCCGCTGAACGTGACAAGGTCGGCGCCGGCGCGCAAGTAAGGTGAGGGGATGGCTCCCGATAGAATTGGAAACATTCGCTCGTCGGCCACGATTGCGCTTCCGATGTCTTCGACGAGCGGCACTCCCGCTCCGTGCGCTATTTCCGCAAGCTCCGGCGTCATAACGCTTTGCACATAGCCCGAAATACTGAAATTCGACGAATGCGCTTTGAGTATGAGCGCGGTCGAATCGCTAATTGCTCTTTTGTAATCTTCCGGAGTTGTTACGTTGGTAGTGCCGACTTCCCGCAATTTCGCGCCGCTTGCTTCGAGAATTCTGGGAATTCTAAATCCCCCTCCGATTTGGATAAGTTCGCCGCGGCTGATAATCACTTCGCCGGCGTTTTGTCGCCACTCCTCGCGGTGGGTTCGCAGAAATTCGCCGTCTTCGAATGGATTACCGGCAAGCGCCGACAAGATAAGGAGCAAAGCACCTGCGCAATTGTTGACGACAAGGGCGGATTCGGCGCCGCTCATATCGGCGAGCGTATGTTCGAGACCGGCAAGTCTTTTTGCCCGGATTCCGGAGGGAACATCGAATTCGACATTTGCATAGCCGCATGCGATATCCACCGCCATTTTCGCGAGCGCAGGATGTAGCGGAGCGCGACCCAGATTGGTATGTAAAATAATGCCGGTTGCGTTAATGGTGCGCCTAATCTGGCGGCCGATCGCCTCGTCGAGCCGGATGCCGATGCACTCGTGGGCGATTTCCCTGCTATCCGCGCCGCGGTCCGGCAGCAGTTTTCGTGCATCGGCCAAGCCTGCCCGCACGGCCTCCTTAATCTGCACGGAGGTAAGCCCGATTCTGCCGGGTTCGGGTTCGGAATAACGTACGACGCCGGGGTGGTTGAGCCAATAATCCACGCTGCCAAGCCCCGCAAGCCTTGCCGCAGTCGTGCCCGCTCCGCCGCCGTCCGGCAAAAATTCGCCTGTTTCACCCGTTTCCACGATACAAATTATACATCATCGATTTACGTTGAAATATCTTCCGGATGCCGGTATAATCTTGTTGTCTTCCTAACCTTCCCCGGGCCGAAGGAGGCAAATATGAGGAGAATTTTGGTTGCTGCAATTATTGCAGCTACGGTGTTGTTCGCCGCGGTTTCCTGCGGCAAGCCCAGTCAATCCCAATTCGGCGAAAGCGCGCGCGATTCGCTCGCCCCGATACCGATTGGTTCGCCTATGGCAACGGAACTTACGAACGGTTCCGGGGCTGAATTGTATTTCGCAACCGGCAATTCGATTCGTGGCAGCGGCATTATGGACTTTGGCCAGCGGAAAAAATCGCTCGACGAAATACTCGCGGAAACCCGCGCGTTCATTCCAAAGGACGATGTCGACAGCGCGCTTTTCGATATGCTTCGGGAAGAATTCATTCATCTTTTGGAAGCGGAATTCGGCGAACCGAATAAAAGTCCGGCCGCCGCGCCTATTGGTGCATCTGGAAAAGTAACGGATTTGCAGTGGTACGATTTCGGAGCGCTCCGTTGGAGTTACGTTAACACGGGAGATTACGATTTGGACGGCGAGGTTGGTATTTCGGACATTTCGGTGATTGCGCTTTATTATGGCGCAACCGCTGAAAGCTGGAAACAGCAACCGGAAAAATTCACGACAATCGACTCCGACGAAAGCGGCGAAATCGGCATCGGTGACATTTCGGCGATAGCGAGAAACTACGGAAATGCGGTTAGGGAATATGCCATCCTAACTGCCGACGAACCCGGTGGGCCGTTTTCACTTTATGCACGTATGCAGGTAAAGATGCTCTTTGACGGGCGGATACCCGCATTTCAAGAAAATTTTGAATACGATGCCGGCAATTTCGTCGTCGTCGCGCCGGTGGATGGCGCGGGACGAATCGGGACAATTAGCAGCGCGGCCGCAGCAGGGGCAAAGCCAAGCATAAGCAATTGGAATTATTTCCAGATTATGGCTGAAACAGGCAAGGAGTTCACGGTTGATATTTCGATATCAGGTAAACAGCCCATTTCGTATGTTTGGAATTTTGGAGAGTACGCGGTTCCGGCGCAATCCTTCGAGGCAAATCCAACGGTGAAATACGTGAAACCCGGCAAGTATTATGCTTCGCTTAGCGCGGAAAACGAATGGGGTAGCGGGAAATCTAACGTGGAAGTACTAGTACTGAATCCGGCATTTCCTGAACCTAATTCAATTTGGATCGACGCAGTTGACACTCATGGTGCGAATGAGGATGGCGTTTCTTTCATGATTTACGGTTACAAGCTTAACTTTGATGTAAAAATGATGGAGATGTCGCTGGAATACGATTTTCCATTGGCCGATACCAATCCTGCGCAGTTTCAATATTCCGTCGATCCATACAATCCCGCCGGAATCCTGCAAATTAATAGGCACGCAAGCGCTCAATTCGAAGGAACGAATTTTAGGTACAAGGATTACGTTTGCAATAACAATGATACGTCTGCAGGACTGCGAGTTAAAGGCGGTAAGCAGTATTTGGATCTTATATTTATTTGCATGAATGAAAATAAAGGCAAAAGCGGATTTTGGGGAACCGTTCCGGGGCCGTTTTCAGTTTCAGGAGTTAGGCCGAACCGCGTGAAGATAAGGTTGTACTCAAGCCTAGAAGGCAATTCAGAGGCGGTCTATTTCGATAGATGGGACGGCGATTTTTCCTGGACGAATGAGCGTAAAGCAGCCCCCAAATGGATGTTTAATAGCAATCCCGGCATTGCGGAGGTTGAGAATGTAATCGCTGAAACAGTTGCCGACGGAGTAAAACTTACGTGGAGCGCAAGACTTTCCGGCGATTGCAACGGCGATTATGGCGTAGATATGATGGACGCAGCTTTTTTTCATTTAGTCCTGCGCCAAGTGGAATCCGAATCATTGCATTTTCCGGTTTCTTATCCTGATTGGCTCTTCCGCCAATTGGATACGGACTTCAACGGCGTAATCAGCATTCCGGACATTTCCAATATTGCTATTCACTTCGGTATCTGGTTTTCGGGCTTCACAATTTATCGCGACGGAGAACTTATAACCGTTTACGACGCCAATTATATGAACGATAGAATATCGTTGTATCAGGCGTGGCCCGAGCACCGGTTCGTAGATAGAAATGCATCCCCCGGCGAACACGTTTACCGGATTTATCCGTACAACCATTACGGTCAAACTGAAGGAGAGTGGTACGGCGAAACATCCATCTTGGTTGAATAGCCTATTCGGCGGGTTCGCCTAAGATATGGCCGAAGCAGCCGGGCGTTTCGCTATACTATCCCGGCCGGGCGAAGTTTTTGGCCCGGAAGGATGGTTTTATGGTTTCCGAAACGCTTAAGTTAAAAGAATTCTTTTTTCCCGATCTCGATCTCAAGGTAATGATGCCGGAGAATTGGGCGGTTCAAAGCAGGCTTTCCGATGCGGAAGGCGCGCTGATGAACGCGGTGTGGATTTCGCCGAAAGAAACGATAGTATTGATGAACGCATCGATAACCGTTTATCACGCGGGCGGCTCCTCGCAGCAAGTTTACTTCGAGCGGCACCACGCGCTTTACGAAAAGGAGCCGGATACAGCTATCATAAGCTCCGGTGAAACGGCGGAATTCGGGGTTCCGCTCCATACTATACGGGTTAAGATGCGAAAAGCCGGAATGGAAATGGGAGGGATAATCGCCTTTCACTGCACCGAAAAATTCAGCTACATTTTCCAGTTCATCGCGCCGGCCGAACATTTCGACGATACGCGTCCGCTCTGGAGCGCGATTCTTGGATCTCTTAGCGTCGTTGAGTTCGATATTCCAGACATGCCGAGTAGACCGGAGGAGGGGGCGCAAGAAGCTCACGGGGGTTGGATTGTGAACGTTCCGCCAATGACGGTGGAGAACGAAATAATTCCGTCCGCCGCGTTTTTTCACGACGATTACGGATTCGGCATTCAAATTCCGAGCGATTCGGTCTGGGCAAAAGTGGGACCGGAGGAAAAATGGGCGATTCTTTTTCAGCTTCCCTACAAAAAGGGCGAATTTTCGGCGACGGTGGTCGTGCAGGTACTGGGGGGCGGCGAAATTACCAGCAGTCAGTTGATGGACGGAGTGGAAAATCAGCTTTTAAGGGAGCGCGACGGCGTTAAGAAAACTAGGTCGACATTTAGCGCAGGATACGGCGCGCTGGAGTATATGCACGCGGTTTATTCACATTCCGGAACCGGCGTGAACAGCTATGCATTCGCGCATGCGCGGCGCGATCGTTCGTTCGTTTTCGAAGTATTGATGCCCGAAGGGTCTCATAACAATCCCGATGCTCTCGCATATACAATTGCGAACGGATTCACGGTTTTCAAGCCGAGAATGCAGGCGCAGGGCGTATAGCGGCTAAACGCATTCCGCGATTAAAATGGACAAAAGGGTTTTTTCCCCGCTGTCCAGGTCGCTGCCCCAAACGTAAAAATAGTAAAGCCCCGGCGCCCATCCGGGTTCGAGCCTTACCTCGCCCTCGACGATACCCGCCGTTCTGTCGTATGCCAGCGTAGTTCGGCTTATCGCGCCGGGCAGATAAACGCTGCCCGCAGTTTTTTCAATGTAAATAGCAATGTAATCCTGAGGAAGTTTATACGTCCGGTTTTCGTTAAGCCAGTCTATTCCAGGAGCGACGGGTTTTTCACGCATGGCAACGACGATTTCCTCGAATCTGTGCTCGTCTGGGTCGAATGCAAAAAAGAAATCCGCAAATTCTCCTGCCGTCATTTTATAGCGCGATAGCGACGCTCCGTAGGCTTGACGGTCTATGAACAGCTCTACTCCGTAAAGGCTTTTGGATGTTTTGTCGTACTGAAAGCCGATTCCCGCATGCGTGTGCGATTCGCCCAAAACGTTTTCGCGGTGCGGTGCGCTTTGCATGAAACCGAGGTGCATCGAACGGACGTTTTCGGCATCCAATGCTTCCAGTCCCGGGCGCCTCCAAGCGTTTTCGAAGGCGGGTTCCCAGCCGCCCGAAGCGGCATATCGTTCGACAGGATTTTTTCCGCTCAAGTCGAAATGCGAAAAATATCCGTTCGCCGCCATTTCGTCCGCGTGAGCTTGCGCTACTGCGGATGCGGCTGGGTCGAGATCTAGACGGGAAAGCCCGGCTTCCGATCGCGATTTGTTTATCTCGGCGAGAAGCAGCTCTCTTGCCAGCGCGACATTGAGCCCCGGCGGAGTTCCACTGATGTCGGGGGCGGGCGCGCCGGTATCGCCGCCGCGGCAGCCGGCAAGCGCGGCGAGTAAAAATGCTAATGAAATTGCCAAAAAACGCATCCGCAAGCTCCTCGGCAGGTTTGTAGTTATACCCATTCGGCCAAGGAAATTCACGCGACCGGCAAGCCGTCTTTGCCAAGCAGAACCTCCCGCGTAACTATTAGCGGGACAGCGCCAGTGTTTTCCTGCAACATTTTTACGATTTTCATCGCGGGGAAAGTCGCTTCAGGGCTATAGCTTGCGCGAATGAAAAGAGCCGCGATTTCGCCTTGCGAAGCAGTGCCTATTCGGAACGCGAGCGACTTGGAGTCTATGGACTCTCCGCTTTTCGAGACGCCCGCAATCCATTTTTCAGAGCAGATTCGACTTGCAAAATCGCCTGCGGCACTCCCTGTTTCGAACTTAAACACCATTTCGAACAGCGCTTCGCGAACGAGCTTGGTAGCGGGCTTATCGCCGTCTTCGAGTATGCGAAGTCCGCGAAGGGCAATTCCGGGAGCGACATTTGCCGATAGGCTCGCCGCTAGGCGCACCGTTCGGTTTTCTATGCCGGCAGCCTGATTAGGCGGAAGCGCATCGAGCCACCATTTTGGAAAATCGAAGTGCGGAATTTGAGGCTCATTATCGGGCGCGTGGCGCGATCTTGCTTCTGGAAATTGCCCGGCTTTCTTGCGTTCATCCAATTGTGTGGCGTCATTGCCAAACTCTGCCGGGGAAAAATTGAACCCGGCAAGCGGTTCCAATCCGGAAATGTCCGCGTCTAGCACTTCCCAATTTGAAGATACTCCGGTAGGTTTCGGCGGGCCATAATGAAATTTTGGGTTTTTCGCGAATCCGCGGCCGTATTCCAGGGGCACGCGCGCGCGCGCGAACCATCGTTCAAGCTCGGCCGCGATGTCCAGATGTCCCGCCCACCTGAGCGCTCCTTCCGCCGAATAAACGAGCCTGATGCGCATCGCCGGTGGTATTATATCCGGCCGTTTTCAGTTGCGGCTTACTCCCTGGTTACTGGCGAGATATGACCGAGCGGTTTTCCCGTGAGGTAGGCGCGAAGCTTTTCGTGCTTTGCTTCACGATGTTCATGGTGCTGGTGGGATTTTCCATCCTTTTTCCGATACTCCCGCTTTTTATTAAAAGCGAGCTCGGAGGAACCGCGCGCGACTTGGGAGTCGTATTCGCGCTTTACAGTCTCGTGCAGTTTCTATGCGCGCCGTTTTGGGGTATTTGGAGCGACAAACATGGCCGCAAGCCGGCGATTATGTGGGGACTGCTCGGCATTTTTCTTACTTTCCTACTTATCGCGGCCAGCATGCAGATTTGGCATCTATACGTCGCACGGATTGTCGGCGGTTTGCTCACGAGCGCAGCTTTACCCGCGGTGTTTTCTTACGCAGCCGATATCACGAACGAAAAGCAGCGCGGGCCGGCGATAGGGATGATTGGCGGCAGCATGGGAATGGGGATTGTGTTCGGCCCGGCAATAGGCGGCTTTTTTTCGCAATTCGCATTCACGCTTCCGTTTTTCGACGTGGCCGTTTCCGGGCTTCGTACGCCATTTCTAGTCGGCGCGGCGCTCGGGATTCTGAATTTGGGTCTCGTGCTGGCCTTTTTGCGCGAAAACGATCGCTCGAAAATCAGTCCGCACGCTCACTTGGGGCCGTTTCAGCGAATTGCCGTAGCTCTCGGCAGTAATCTGAGAGCGTATTTCATATTCGCGTTGATGATAAGCGCCAGCTTCGCATGCCTGACAAGCACTTTTACGTTGTTCGCCAATCATAAGCATCACATCGATTCGCAACACATCGGCGTTATTTTTGCCGTGTTCGGGCTTTTCGGTGCGCTGTTTCAGGGTCTGGCCAGCGGCGTTCTGATTAACCGGATAGGCGAACATATGCTTATTCGCACAGGCGTGCCGCTGATGGCCGGTTCATTCATATTAATAGCGGTCGCGCCGGACTGGGTTTGGTTCGCGGCCGGAGGATGCTTGGCGGGAATCGCAAACGGAATGCTTTTCCCCAGCGTGGCAAGCGCGATTAGCAAGGGCAGCATGGTCGGTCAAGGCGGCGCGCTCGGCCTTTTCGATTCGATGGAAGCGATGGGCAGAATTTTCGGCCCGATATTGGGCGGATATTTGTTCGAGGCAAGTCCGCCAGAAAGCTGGAATTGGCCTTATTATGCCGGAGCCTTCATACTTGCAGCAAGCGTCATTGTGGGCACTTGGGGGTTAAGGCAGATTTCACGCAAGGAATGGGTGGAAGAAGTTGCCGAAGCCGCAAAGTGAAATGCAGTGCATTCGGGAGGCCAATTTGGGAAGGGAGTCCGTGGCGGTAACCTGTTCGCGGCAGGCCGGTTGCGGCTCCGTTTTGAAAACCGGCGGCAATAATGATAGAATCGGTACGACCGCTGTCGGATGGTGAGCTATGTTTAAAATCAAAGTTGAGCGCATTCAAAACTGGGAGGTCGTCGAACTTCACGGCGATCTCGATCAAAACGGCATCGAATCTTTCAAGGCGGAAATCGAAAAGCTTATCAAAGCTCCGGTGGACAATTATCTTTTCGATTTGAGCAATCTCAAGTTCATAAGTTCGGAAGGCCTGAACGTTCTATTGTGGTTCAGGTTTCAGCTTGGCAAACAGGGCAATGTAAGGGTCGTATTGACGAACGTATCGTCCTTTTTGGAAAAAATACTGAATATTACGAAAATCGACTCGCACTTCGAACTTGTAAAAGACCGCGATTCTTTTGTCGAATCACTCGGAATAGGCCAGGGCGTCTGACGCTGAAGGCGGCCACGCGCAAACATGTTCAAGTATTTGCTCATTTCGCCGCTTGCCAGGATTTTATCCCATCCAATTCAAACGCTTCTGTCCATTTTGGGCATTGCAATCGGCATTGCGAATATTATTGCGCTCATCAGCCTCAGCGAGACCGCGAAGCGCCAAACCGAGAGGTTGCTAAACACTTTCGGGGCGAATACGATTTTTATTACGCCTTACTTCGACATGGAGAATCCCTTAATAGGAAACGCCGCCGTCGCGGCCAGTTTTCTGCCGCCCGGCGACCGCGACGTAGTGGCATCGCTACCGTGCGTGGATAACGTAACCGCGGTGCTCGTATTTCCTACTCATGTAGGATATGGAGCGCATAGGGCGTTCACGACCATTATCGGTACGACTTGGGAGATGCCGCTCATCAGAAATTACGTTCCGACCGAGGGCAGGTTTTATTCTCGCGAAGAGGAAGCCGCGGGAAAAAACGTCGCCACGCTCGGTTCTTCCGCCAAGAGGAAAATATTCGGAGATTTGCCGGCTACCGGCGAAATTATAATCATTCGCGGCGAGGAGTTTACGGTTACGGGGGCGATGGAAGAGCGGGGTTATTTCGGATTCGAGGATATCGATGACCGCGTTTACGTGCCGCTCACGAAAATGCAGGAGCTGTTTAAGTTCGAGGGAGCCCACAATCTTTTGGCCGCCAAATCGAATGCGTATACGGACGAAGAAGCTGTTGCGATGATTACGGAAGCGCTTGAGAAATCCCACGAGTCGATTGGCGGGGGCGAAAACGACTTCAAGGTTTTTACAATCAAGGATTTCGGTAAGTTGCGGGACAAGACCTTCGGCATTTTCTCGATAATTTTGCTCGGCGTTGGAGGCATTGCCTTGTTCGTCGCGGGAATAGGGATAATGAACGTAATGCTGCTTTCGGTAATTACGCGTACAAAAGAAGTTGGAATCAGAAAAGCGGTTGGCGCATCCGCCAAAGATATTTTTCTGCAGTTCCTTTTGGAAGCTGCGTTTACTTGCCTTATCGGTGCGGTTATCGGCATCGCGGCCGGCGTGGCCGCTATGGTAGGTATTACGAAGTGGGCAAATTGGACGCCATATATTTCGCCGGGAACGATACTTCTCGCGGTCGTTTTCAGCATAGTTACGGGCGTCGTGTTCGGGCTTCTTCCCGCAATTCGCGCTTCGCGTCTTCATCCGATCGACGCTTTGAGGTACGAATAGAATCAATCGGATGTGCGAAAAGCGAAATCGATATCTATCTGGTTACCGCAAAGATAGCTGACTATGTTCTCGAAAACTTGCACGTTTTTGCCTAGCAGTTCCGCGGGGAAAATGCCGGGCTTTTCAAAAGCGGCCGTTTTCGAGTCGTTGCCGGCTAGAATTTTCACCGCAGCAATTGCGGGAAGCCCCGTTGTACGAGCCATCGAAGTATCCCATGTTTTCTCGTCAGTGCGGTCGAGCAAGTTCATTTCGAATACCGCGGGGCCGCCTTCATATTTGCCTTCGGCAACAACGCGCATCACGGTGAGTTCTTTGTCGATTTCCGATAGCTTCCAATTTTCAAAGAGCAGACGCGACGTTATATCGAGCGGCGCAATTTGCGTCTTTGTTCCTCCGGCGGAAGTAATATCCATGGGTTTGGCGGAAAAAAGCCCGAGTTCGCGAAGCATTTCGATTTTCGCCGCGTGTCCAGGATAGCGGAGGGTTTTTTCGGCGAGGTTCGGAACGTCCGGAAGCGAGGTTAAGAGGGTTCTTAGCCCGTCCGTATTGAAAGCTTCGAGAGTGCCGATTTCGAAAAAGTGCAATCGCTCAACTTCGGAGAGCGGGGGTTTTGCGACTTCTTTGCCGAAGATGCGCATTCTTGCAGGGCGCAGGTATTCTTCGATAACGTCGGACGGCGAAAACGGCGCCTTGTATTCGAATGCGCCGCCGCGCTCGACGGGAAGGCCGCCGACGTATATTTTGACCGATTCGCAGAATTCGAGCGATTCCGCAAAGCGGACTGCGGCCATTCCTCCGAAACCGGGCATAACGCCGCAATCCACAATCGCGGTGACGTTGCTTCCGGTCGCGAGCTCGTTCAGAGATAGGGAGTCCTCCGGAAAGAATGAAATATCTACGCAATTTTTGCCGAATTCGAGAACGGTTTTGAGCGCAGCGTAGCCGATAAAACCCGGGAGCGCGCCGACGGCGATGTCGCAATCGGTCACGGCGTCGCGTATCGCTGTTTCGTTCGACAAATCCGCGCATTTAAGAGTTAGGTTTCTTTCGCAGCCGCAATCTTCCGCCGCCTTTTGGACTTTTGCAAGCGACTTTTCGCTTGCATCGAACGCGGTGACGGAAAACCCGCCGTCTTCGGCCAGCTTTCGGGCGATGAAACCGCCTACCATTCCGCATCCGAGAACGGATATTGATTTTTTAGTCACTATCGGGAACTCCAAATCCTAAAACTGAATTATACTAATATCGCGAAAAGCGCCAAGCTTTTCAATATCAAGTTTACTCGGAATCAAGCCGGTGTTTGTAAAGCGCATTGGATTGTATTTCTTATTGCCGATGACCGCCGCTGCGTTGGCGTTTACGATTGCGGTATCGCCGCACTTTCGAACGCATGCGGTGCCGGCGGAAAACGTCAGGATGTATAAAAATCTGGTCTATTACAACGGGGCAGACGCGAATCCGGCGCTCCAAACGTTGGACCTATACGTACCTGACGGGCAAACGGGAATGCCGACGGTCGTATTTGCGCACGGCGGGGGATGGCAGGCGGGAAAAAAGAACAGCACGGGTCCAGAAAATTTCGCGAAAACGATGGCAAACGCAGGTATTTTGTGCGCGAACATCAACTATCGCCTTTCGCCGGACGTTAAACATCC
>JAANMV010000404.1_pt1 | contig 53834 bp, 42 predicted proteins | sample 7279661 | NCBI WGS metagenome assembly JAANMV01 (sample SAMN14094540, study PRJNA606508) | bioreactor metagenome | isolation source: A lab-scale SPAN reactor treating ammonium-rich wastewater day 121 | place: Ireland: Galway | collected 2017-05-16
CGGGACGCGGGTCTTGTTCCTGTCCAGCCGCCCGCGCCCGGGCTGGCCGGCCTGGCTGGCGCAGCGCACCGGCCTGTTTGTGGTCAACGCCGATGGGAGTGGCCTGCGCTGCCTGGCGCCGGAGCGGGTGCAGGGCGCCTGCTGGTCGCCGGACGGCCGCCGGATCGCCTACACCAGCGACGGCGCGGGGTCTGACGTACTACATTCGATTCCACCCGGCGTACGGCGGCGCAAGTATGGAGCGCCGGACCGCGGCAGCGCCGGGATCCACGCAGGCCACACCGTCGCGCCAGGCCGGGCGGCAAACAACGCTGCTATTCCACCTCCGCCTCCCGCGCGACCACCCGCTATACGCCAAGCTGACGCTGGCGCAGCGGCAGGCAATCGGCCTGACGCCGCCGCGCCGACGCGGGACTGCACGGACATGGTCTGCGGCTGGTCTGGCCGTGTGCCTGATCTTTGCGGTAGGTGGCGTCCTCCGCAAGCGGTGTGGTTCGCGCGAAGCCACTGCACCGTGATTCCACCAACCGATGGGGAACGGACCGCCCGGGCGCGGGCTGACTTCGCCGGTGCTCGTGGATCCTTGACCCGACCATGACCGGGCGCAGGGCCGGGCACCGCTGCGCAATCCCCGACACGATGCTCCCCCGGCTGCCATGGATCAGAGGATGTACCGGCTCAGGTCGGGATCCTCGGCGATGGCGGCCAGGCGTTGGCGGACGTACTCGCGGGTGATCACCACCTCGGTCGGGCCGATGTCCGGGGCGGCGAAGCTCAGCTCTTCCAGCAAGGCCTCCATCATCGTGTGCAGCCGGCGGGCGCCGATGTTCTCGCTCTGCTCGTTGACCGTCGTGGCCAGATGGGCAATCTCCTCGACGGCGTCGTCCCGGAACTCGACGCTGACCCCTTCGGTGCCCAGCAGCGCCTGGTACTGCTTCAGCAGGGAGTGCTCGGGCTCGGCCAGGATCCGTCGCAGGTCGTTCTCACCGAGCCGCTCCAGCTCGACCCGGATGGGGAACCGCCCCTGCAGTTCGGGGATCAGGTCGCTGGGCTTGCTGACGTGGAACGCGCCGGCGGCGATGAACAGCATGTGGCGGGTGTCGACCGGCCCGTACTTGGTCATCACCGTGGTGCCCTCGACCACCGGCAGGATGTCGCGCTGGACGCCTTCCCGGCTGACGTCCGGGCCGGAGCCCTTGTCGGCGCCGCAGATCTTGTCGATCTCGTCGACGAACAGGATGCCGTCGTTCTCGGCTCGGTCGATGGCGTCGCGGAGGACCTTGTCGCGGTCGATCAGTTTGGCCGCCTCCTGCTCGGACAGGACCTCGATCGCCTCGGCCACGGTCAGCCGGCGCCGGCGGGTCTGCTTCGGCATCATCCCGCCCAGCGCGTCTTCGAGCCGGATCAGCTCCTCGCCCTGGCCGCCCCAGACGTTGAACACCGGGGCGCGGGACTCTTCGATCTCGATTTCGACCACCTGCTCGTCGAGCTCGCCGGCCACCAGCCGGCGGCGCAGCTCATCGCGGTCCTGGGGCGGCGGCGGAGGGGCCGGCTCCGCCGCCGCTTCCGCGGCCGGCATCAGCCCGACCTGCATGGCCAACTCACGAACCGCGCGGACGTGCGGCGGATCGTCGTCGCGCCGGGGCGCGCCGGCCGGATCCAGCAGATCGAGCAGCCGCTCGACCGCCCGTTCGCGGGCCTTGTCGCGGACCGCCTCGCGGTGCTCTTCCTCGACCATCCGGATGGCGGCGTCGGTGATGTCGCGGATCATGCTGTCGACGTCCCGCCCGACGTACCCGACCTCGGTGAACTTGGTCGCCTCGATCTTGACGAACGGCGCCTGGGCCAAGCGGGCCAGCCGCCGGGCGATCTCCGTCTTGCCCACGCCGGTGGCGCCGATCATCAGGATGTTCTTGGGGATCACCTCCTCGGCCAGCTCATCCGGCAGCTCGCGGCGGCGGTAGCGGTTGCGCAACGCGATGGCGACCGCGCGCTTGGCCTTGTCCTGCCCGACGATGTGACGGTCCAGCTCGGCGACGATCTCGCGTGGGGTCAGCTTGTGGTTCATGCCCTGGTCCATCGGTCTCTGCCCGAACACCCAACGCCCACCAGGATACTCGACGTTCCGCGGTCCGGTTCAGGGATTGGTGCCCCAGACGTCCAGGTCGCGGATCATGGTGCGGCCGGGGAGCGTCACCAGGTGGACCACGGTGGCGGCCAGGTCGGCCGCGTGGAGGTGGAGTCCCGGTCCCGACCGCGGCCCGTCGTCGTCGTCCTTGTCGACCGAGCTGGGGTTGAGCACCATGACCCGGATGTTGGACTGCCGCACCTCGTACAGCAGCGCCTGGGCGAAGCCCTGCAAGCCGAACTTGCTGGCGGCATAGGCGGCCATGCCGGGATCGCCCTTCTTGCCGGACATCGAGCCGATCATGACGATGTCCGCGCGGTCCTTGTCGAGCATCAGCGGAAGGAACGCCTGGCAGGTCAGGAACACGCCGGTCAGGTTGGTCTCGATGATTTCGTGCCACATCTCCAGCGAGGTTTCGAGCACCGACGCGGCCCGGCCGACGGCGGCGTTGTTGACCAGGATGTCGGGCGCGCCGAGCTGTTGAGAAACCTCCAAGGCGAGCTTGGCGATGGCGGCGGGGTCACGCTGATCGCAGGCGAACGGGTGACAGCGCTCGCCGATGGCCGCCGCGGCGCGCAGGCAGGCGTCCTCGTGCCGCGAGGTGATGGCCACGTTGGCGCCGGCCTCGTGCAGCGCGGCGGCGATGAACCGCCCGATGCCCCGGCTGCCGCCGGTGACCACCGCCACCTTGCCCCGCAGAACTCCGTTCATGCCACCTTCTCCACTGTCCCGGAGGAATTATGAGACCGATCGGTCGTACCCAGCCCGGAGGTTGTCGGCGCCGAACCGGATCCCTGCACCGCTCAGCCCACCCGCCAGGTCGCGGCCTTCGTCCCGTCGGCGGACAGGCGCGTGCCGGGCGCGTCCACCGTGCCGGCTCCGTCCAGCCGCAACCTGTCCAGCGCCAGCTCGCCGTGGAGCACGGTCAGGGTCACCTCGGCGCCGCCGTCGCGCGGCGCCTGCCGGACCTTGCCCCAGGCGGCGCCGTTGGACCAGAACCAGGTCACCGGCTGGTGCGCCGCGCGGAAGCTGATGGTCCGCTCCGGCGCCGACCAGTGGAACCCGGTCCAGGCCAGCAGGCCGGCCCAGGCGACCATCGCTCGGGCGTAGTGATGCCCGCACTCGGCCTCGTCGAACGGATTCCGCCGCCGGCCGTCGTACCGGGCGCGGACCGCGGCGAAGCTGCGCAAGCCGTAGTCGGTCAGCCCTTCCTGCAGCATGCCGACGGCGGCGGTGTACTCGAAGCCGGTCATGGCCTCGTTGAAGTAGGGGAACGGCCGCCGCGGCCGGTCGCCGCGCGGGTAGCTGGCCATGAGCAGCGCCGCTTCGTCGTTCAGCGCGTAGCTGCGCAGGTGGTTGAAGTGCCCGTACAGCTCGCCCCGCCAGTTGTACCGGGCGACGCTCTCCAGCGCACGACGCACGTGCTCGGGGTCGAGCAGATGGCCCAGCCCGCACAGGTGGGCCAGCAGTTGCCCGACCAACTGGTCGACCAGGCAGCCGGCGCCGAGCTGAAGCTCCGGCTCGTCCAGGTCCCCGGCGCCGAAGCTGTGGCGGAGTCCGGCGGCGATCACCGCCTGGCTTCCCGGCGGGCGGATGTCGTGCTGGTAGTACTCCCCGTTGAACAAGTGCCCGTCGGTCCACGCCCGCCCGCGCAGATACTTGTCGTGACATGCATCGGCGAACTCGGTCTGGCCGAGGTGGCGGGCCAGCTCCTCGCCCGCCCGCAGCGCACCCAGGTACCAGCCCTGCACCTGCGGATTCGGGCCGTAGTACTCGACATCCATGGTGTTGTGCTGGCAGCCTTCCATGACGCCGTCGCCGTCGGCGTCCCAGCCGCCGGGCAGCCAGCAGAACTCGAGCGCCCGCCGCGCCGCTGGCCAGAGCCGCCGCAGCCAGTCGTCGCCGCCGCCCAGGCGCCACTCGCGGTAGAGCTTGAGCAGGCAGCCCATCTGGCCGTCGGCCGCCGCCCGGCCGTAGTCCCGGGCGCGGCCGAGGGGCAGGTTGACGCGGAAGCTCATCCGCCCCTCGGCGTCGGTGGCGTGGAGGAACTCGACCTCCCGCTGTGACCGCGCCAGGTCGGCGAACAGGTACGCCGTGGCCTGCTCGTAGTTCCACACGTGGGTACAGGAGCCGTGGCAACAGCCTTGCTTGTCATGACAACCTTCCCACCCGGCCAAGTGCCCGTCGGCGGGGACGAAGCAGGTCTGGGAGCGAAGCGTCGACAGGTTGAACAGCGCTGCCTCGCGCACCGGCTCGGGCAGATCGGAGTCGGTCACGGCGCGGACGAAGCAGACCGTGCGCCGCTCCAGGTCGGCCAGGTGCGCGGCGGCGTGCTCGGCCGCGGCCCAGGCGTCGTCGAAGACGGTGGTGTACCGGTTGCCGAGCCAGTCCGGCGGGCCGCAGGCCCCCTCGCTGGCCGGCGTCCAGGTGTACCGGTTGGGGAAGTGCCAGGCGAGCAGGAAGGTCACCGCGGCCTGGCCGCCGGCGGGGACGGTCAGCCCGGCGGCCAGCGAGGCGCAGGGGTCGTCCACCCCGCCCGCCTCGCGCTCCGACAGCGCGCCGTCGTCGCTCAGGTCGTCCCAGAAGTCGAGCAGCGAGTCGCCCCAGGTGAGCTTGGCCCAGGCGGTGCGGCGGCTCAGCGGGCCATCGTGCGTGGAGGCCAGAGCCAGGGTCCCCCAGGCCGGCGAGGTGGGGTCGACGCCGTCGGAGCGCATCGCCACCCCGCGCAGCCCGGCGCCGTCGCGGGACTCGTTGCGATTGGCCTTGGCCGGCGACGCGGTGCCGTCGCAGCCGATGAAATTCGGCAGGCTGAGGCACACCGCGGCCGGGACGGGCTCGGGCGATGGATTGTCCAGGACGTAGCGCAGGACGGCCACCGGCAAGCTGCTGGCCGCCACGTCGCCTGGCACGAGGGGGTTGAACGCCTCCAGCCGAACGGTCAGCGGCAGGTCGGGATCGGCCAGCGCCACCTGGGCCAGGGGATAGGCGGCGCGGAACTCGGCGTGGCGGAAGCGCGGCAGTCCGTGGTTGGCGTGCCGCGCGCCGGTCGGCCCGTCGTACGGCGGCTCCAGGGCGCCCTCGACGGCGCGGCAGACGGTCCCGCCGGACCACCGACACCACAGCGCGGCGAACGCCCTGGAGGGCGTGAAGCCCTTGGCCGGCCGGTTGCCGACCTCGAAGTCACGAAGATCGCCGCGCCCGCCCAGGGAGATGGTGCCGGTGCCGATCCCACCCAACGGCAGGGCGATCCGGCTCAAGGCATCGGCTTGGTAGGTGCGCAGCACCGGCCAATCGGGCATGGTGGACTCCACTCCCCGCGGTCCCGGCGCAGTTCACCGGGGGTGGGCGCGGGACCTGCCAGGGCACCGTCCGGGTCCTTTCGGCCCGGCCCCACCCAGCCCGGGAAGGTCATCGCCCGCGGACCGCCAACGGATCCCGCCGTCATGAAGCGGAACCTGTTGCTCGCGGCGGCGGTGCTGGTAGTGGTGGTCGCGGTGGCGCTCAGCCGCCGGCGCCCGGCGCCGTTGCCGCCCATCGCCTCGCGGCCCGTGGTGGTCGAGGCCGCCGCCCCAACTCGCGGGCCGATCGCCGAGACCACCGTGGTCGGTGGCACCCTGCAGGCCGCCGGCCGGGTCGAGCTGACCGCCCAACTCCCCTCCCGCGTGCTCAGCGTCCCGGTGGCCGAAGGCACGACCGTCGCCGCCGGCGCGATCGTGGTCCAGCTCGACGACGCCGAAATCCGGGACCAGATCGCTCGCTCCGCCGCCGGCGTGGCCGCCGCCCGGGCTCTGCTCGCCAAGGCCCGCGCCGGGCGCGAGGCGGCGCGGCAAGCGTCCGGCGCCACCCGCCGCCGCGCGGCCGGGAGCACCCGCGCCGCCGAAGCCGCCGCCGAGCAGGCCGGGCTCGGGGTCGAGCTGAGCCGCGCCGAGGCCGCCGCCGATCTGGCCAAGGCCAAGGCCGGTCTGGCCGCCGCCGAGGCCAACCGCAACCAGGCCGAGCGTGCCGTCGAGCTGGCTCGGACCCAGGCCGCGGCGGATGTCGCCACGGCGGCGGCGGGGGTCAGCGCGGCCGAGGCGAACCTGGCCCGCGCCCGCGCCGGGGCCAAGGTCGCCGGCGAGGCGGCCTCAGCCGAGCTGGACCGGGCCAAGGCCGGGCTGGCCGCCGCCGAGGCCGATCTGGCTCGGGTCCGGGCGGGCGCCACGCCTCAGGACATCGCCGCCGCGCAGGCTCAGGTCGACCAGGCCCGCGCCGGCCGCGACCACGCCCAGCGCGAGCTGGCCGACCTCGACTACCTGCACCGCAACGGCGGCATCGCCGGGGACAAGGTGGACGGGGCCAGGACCCAATTGGCCGTGGCCCAGGCCCAGCTCGACGCCGCCGCCGCGCAGCTCGCCAAGGCCCGCGCCGGCGCCACCCCCGAGCAGCTCCGCGCCGCCGAGGCCCAGCGCGACCAGGCCCGCGCCGGCGTTGCCGCGGCCACCGCGGCACTGGGCCGGCAGCAGGTCGCCAGCGCCGAGGTCGCCGCCGCCGAAGCCGATCTGGCCCGCGCCAGGGCCGGACTGTCCGCCGCCGAGAAGACCCGCGACGATCGCGTGGCCGTGGCCCAGGCGCAGTCAACCGCCGCCCAGGGCGCGGTCGACCAGGCCCGGGCCGGGGTCGAGGCCGCCACCGCCGGCACCCGCCGGGTGGACCTCCGCCGCGCCGAGCGCCGCGCCGCCGGGGCCAATGTCGAGGCCGCCCGGGCCGGGGAGGACGAAGCCGCCGCGTCGCGATTCCAGGCCGATCTGGCCGCGGCCGACATCGCCGCCGCGCAGGCCGGACTGGTCGAGGCCCTGGCCCAGGAGCGAATCGCGCGGCAGCAGCTCCAGCGCACCGCGGTGACCACCCCGGTGGCGGGCGTAGTCGCCAGGCTGTCGGTCCAGCCCGGCGACACCATCCTGCCCGGCACCCCGCTGGCGGTGATCGAGACCGCCGCCGCGAGTGAGTTGGAGGCGCTGGCCTCGGCCGAGCAGCGGGGCCGGCTCCAGCCCGGCCAGGTGGCCCGGGTGGGCGTCGCCGGCGGCCAGCGGATCGCCACCGGCTCGGTGCGCGACGTGTCCGACGTGGCCGAGCCGGACGGGCGCACCTTCAAGGTTCGCATCCTGCTGCCGGCCTCGGGCCTGTCACCCGGGCAGCACGCCACCGCCGAGATCATCACCGCCTCGGAGTCGCACGCGCTGCTCGTTCCGGCCGCCGCCCTCCAGGACGCCGGCGAGCAGGCCGGCCACGTGTACCTGATCCAGGGGCAGCAGGCGGTGCGCCGGCAGGTCACTCTCGGCCTACGCGCGGCTGAGCAGGTCCAGGTGGTGGAAGGCCTGACGGACACCGACCAAGTGGTCACCGTCGGCGCCGGCGCCCTCTACGACGGCGCGCCGATCACCCTGCGGCAGGAAAGCGCGCGGTGACGTTCGGGGGATTGGCATGGCGAGCTGGCGAAGAGGGACGCCGCTCTGCCACAAGCCCAGTTCCCCACCTCGCTACGACTCCTCCGGGTTGAACAGCGCCTCGTCCTCGGCGTCCGGCTCCGTCGTCGGCAGCGGCCCGAGGATCGAGCGGTCGATGGGCGGCGGGGCGGCTGCCGGCGCCGGGGCTGGGGCCACGGCCGGCTCGGGCGTCGGTGATGGCGGCGGTGGTTCGCCGGGCTCGTCCGGCGTTTCGCGGCTCGCCCGGCGCCGGCGGCCGACTTCCACGAACCAGACCAGGACCACGCTGAGGAAATAAAGACTGACCAGCGGCACGGCGATGATGGCCATGTTGAACGGGTCGATGGTCGGGGTGATGATGGCCGCGATGGTGAAGCAGACCAGCACCGAGTGCCGCCAGAAACGCATCAGCCCCCTGGACGTGACCAGCTCCAGCTTGCCCATGAGCAGCAGCACGACAGGTGTCTGGAAAGCCACCGCGGCGCCGATCATCATCCGCAGAAGGAAGAAGTAGTAACGTTGCAGGTGCTGCATCACCCGTGCCTCGCCGCTGGGCGGGGCGAACTTGAGCAGGAACTCGAAGGCGATGGGCAGGGCGTAGTAGACCAGCACGCAGCCGGCGAAGCAGAGCAGGATGCTGAACGGAATCAGCGGCGCGGCGAAGCGGCGCTCCTCGGCATACAGCCCCGGCGCCACGAACCGCCAGATCTCCCAGATGATCAGCGGCAGGGCCAGGATCACCGCCGCCGCCAGGACCACCTGCAGCCTGAAGTAGAGCGGCTCGAGGATGTCCATGTAGACCAGATCGGCGGTGTAGTGCGCCGACTCGAAGGCGTGCTTGACCGGCGTCGAGACCAGGTGGTAGATGGCGTCGTAGTAGTACCACGACAACGCCGCCAGGACGGTGACGTAGAGGATGCTCCGGAGCAGGTGCCAGCGCAACTCCTCGAGGTGCTCGGCGAAGGGCATCTCCCGCTGCGGGTTGTCGTTGCTGCCCGGCATCCGGGGGCTCCTGGAGATCAGAAGATGGCCTGGTCGGTAGCGGCGTCGAAGAGGTGCGCCTTGGCCAGCTCGAGGCGCGCCTCGAACCGCTCCTCGCGCCAGGCCGGGCTGTCGGCGTCGAGGAGCGCGGTCAGCTCGATCCCGCCCGGCCCCACGAGGCCCAGGTGGACCGTCGCGCCGAGCAGCTCACGCACCTTGACCCGGACCGGGAGCGGCGCGGTGCGACCGTCGCCGCCGGTCTCGGGGCCGCCGATGTCTTCGGGCCGGATCCCGACCAGCACCGCGCGCCCGGCCGCCGGCCGCGCCGCCGCGGCCTGCTCGCCGGCCAGCGGCAGCCGCAGCTCGGGACCGACCACCGCGCACTCGTCGCCAGCCACCTCGACGCTCAGCGGCCCGATCACGTTCATCTGCGGGCTGCCGATGAACTGGGCCACGAACCGGTTGACCGGCTTCCGGTACAGGTCCAGCGGCGTCGCGACCTGTTGCAGCACGCCGGCCAACATGACCGCGATCCGGCTGCCCATGGTCATCGCCTCGGTCTGATCGTGCGTCACGTAGACGGTGGTGTTGCTCTTCCCCTCCTCGGCCAGCCGGCGGTGGAGCAGGGTCAGCTCGGCCCGGGTCTGCACCCGCAGCTTGGCGTCCAGGTTGCTCAACGGCTCGTCCATCAGGAACACCTGCGGCTCGCGGACGATGGCCCGGCCGAGGGCCACCCGCTGCCGCTGCCCGCCCGACAGTTGCCGCGGTTTGCGGCGCAGCAGGTCGGTCAACTCCAGCAGCTTGGCCGTCTCGTCCACCCGCCGGCGAATCTCGCCCTCGTCGTACCTCCGCTCGGTGCGCGGGAACGTCTTGCCGCTCGGCCGCCGGCGGAGGCGCAGCCCGAAGGCCAGGTTGTCGTAGACCGTCATGTGCGGGTAGAGGGCGTAGTTCTGGAACACCATGGCGATGTCCCGGTCCTGGGGCGGCACGTCGTTGACCACCCGGTCGCCGATGGTGATGGTCCCGGAAGTGGCCTCCTCCAGGCCGGCGATCAGCCGCAAACAGGTCGACTTGCCGCAGCCGCTCGGCCCGACCAGGACGAGGAACTCGCCTTCGGCGATGGTCAGGTCGACGTCATCGACGGCGATCACCTCGCCGTAGAGCTTGCGCACCCGCTCCAGAACGACACGCGCCATGTGGGGCACCCGCCGGCGGATTATAGCATAGCGCCCGGCGCGGTTGACGGGCCGACCGCCGTCGGCTAGCCTCTGGAACTCGTTCTGCGGAGACCGTCATGCTCCAGCTCCTGCGCGAACGGCGGGCAACGGTGCGCGCGGCGCTTCTGTCCCTGGCCGCGGCCGTGCCGCCGCCGCTGGTGGACCTGCCGCTCGCCGGCGATCTGCGCAACCGCGGCCGACTCGGCGGCGAGGCCGGCTTCGTCGACCACGTAGCCGGTCAAGAGGCCCTGTACGGTCCCTGCCCGTGGGGCGAGTGCCTCGACCTGACCAACTCGGCACGGCACGGCGGCGGGCCGGACGACACGTCGCTCGCTGGCGGGCCGGTCCGCCTGCCGGGCGGCAAGCTGACCGGCCTGGGCACCTTCACCATCGTCCTCTGGGCTCGGCGTCAGCCCGGCGCGGACGGGGTCAACGCGCGGTATGCCCACACCGATCGAGGGTGGGACCTGTTGCCGAGCACCCACGGCCTGTCCCTGGGCCTCGGCGCCGAGGCCGCCAAACGGTCGCACAATCTCAACCCGGGTCCGCGGCAACGGCCGCTGGTGCCCGCCGAAAGCGATTGGCGGTTCGTCGCCGTGGCCGTCGACGAAACCGCGGTGCGCGGCTGGCTGGCCGGCCTGACCGGGCCGCTGCTGGCCCTGAGCGAGGTGCCGCGAACCGGGCCGCGCGTGCCGGACTGGGGCGACCTGGAGCTCGGCACCTTTGCCGGCATCCGGCCCTACAAGGGCTGGCTGGCGCGGTTCCGGGTGTACGATCAGGCTCTCTCGGCCGAGCAACTCGAGACCGTCCTGGCCGCCGATCGCGCAGCCGGCTTCGCGACGGCGCGACCGCTGGCCGGATGTCTCCTGCCGGAGCCCGAGCGGCGCTTCGTTCTCCCCCGCTCGGCGGTGCCATTCTCGACTCGCTGGCAGAAACAGGAGCGGGCCTTCGACGTGCTGCGCTCGTTCGGAGCGACCCATTGCCTGTGGGTCTACGGCGCCGACCCGGCCATCGTCCGCCGCTACCGCGAGTCCGGGGTGATCTACCAGGGCACCGTCAACGGGCTGGAGGGGTACCTCAAGGCCACCCGCGACCGAGCCGCCGCCGGCGACCCGTCCGGCCGGCACGAGGACTTGGACGGCAACAAGAACATGCCCTCGTGGATGGTCACCTTCGGCCCGACCGTGTTCACCGGCTGCGTCAACCACCCGGCCTTCCGCGAGCTGTTTTTCGGCGCCGTGCAGAAGCTGGTCGAGGCCGGGGTGGACTGGCTCCAGGTCGACGACAGCGCCATGAACGCCTCCTGGTCGCGGACGGCCGGGGTGTGCTTCTGTCCGGCCTGTCGGCAAGGCTTCCGCGAGTGGCTGGCGCCGCAGGGAGCCGAGGCGCTGCGGGCCAAGGGCATCGCCGACATCAGCACCTTCGACTACCGCGAGCACCTCAAACGGAACGGCGTGCCGGACGCCGCCACCTACCGCCGCGAGCTGCGCAAGCTGCCGCTGACGCCGGACTTCCTCGCCTTCCAGGCCGAGTCCACCCGCGGCTTCTACCGCGATCTGCGCCGGCAGCTCGACGGTTGGGCGCCGGACCGGTACGTGGCCGTCTCGGTCAACGAGAACTTCACCCGGCCGGGCAGCGAGGGATCCCGGGTGCTGGCCGACGTGGTCGACTTCTATCTGGGCGAGATCTACGATCGGCGGCTGGGCGCGAACCTGGCCGTGTCCAAGGCGGCCGAGGCTTACGGGCTGCGGGTGGTCGCCTCGCCTCTGCCACGCCACCTGGCCGACGGACTCCGCGGGATCGCCCTGGCCTACGCGCTCGGGCAGCGGCACCTGGTGCCGTGGGACGTTTACATGGGCAGCGACGCGGAGGGCATCGCGCCGCGCTACTTCGGCACGCGGGAGGAGTACGGCGCCATCTTCGACTTCGTCAACCAGCACCGCGCGCTGCTCGACGGGTACCGCACGCTGGCCGAGGTCGGGGTGGTCTACGACGCCGGCCTCGAGCCGAGCGAGCCGCTCTTGGCCCACCTGGAGAGCCTGGCCGCCGGGCAGGTGCCATACCGCCTGTTCGCCGCCGAGCACGGCGCCATCGAGCACCCGCTACGGGCCGAGGAGCTGTCGCGGATGGCGGTGCTGGTGACCTACACCTCGCCGGACCAACTGCACCCCTCCGACGCCGCGGCGCTGGCCGCCACCGCCGCCGGCCGCCGCACCCGGATGGTCGCGCCGGACCGCCTGGCCGAAGCGCTGCGCGGCGCGCTCGGTGACGTGCTCCGAGTCGAAGCGCCCGAGGGCGTGTACGCCTTCCCCCGCGCCCGGGACGACGGCGCTCTGGTGATCCACCTGGTCAACTGGAACGCGGTGCCCGATGGCAGCGGGCCGGAAGTCTACGCCGGCGTGACCCTCGCCCTGCGCCACCCCGAGCGCTGGGCCCCCATCGCCACCGCCCGCTGGCACCAGCCGGGCGAACCGACGGTGACCATCACCCCCGAACGCCACCAAACCCACCTCCGCTTCGTCCTGCCCAGGCTGGGTACGTGGGGGGTGTTGGAGGTGGTGAGGGAGGGTGGGGCCGGATAGCCTCAGGCCGTCAAGCGCCGGTACAACGCCGCCAGGTCCGCCGCCATCCGCTCCGCGGAGTAGGGCTCGACACGGGCTCGGCCGGCGGCGCCCATGGTCGCGCGGCGGACCGGGTCGCCCAGCAGCTCGACCACCGCCGCGGCCAACAGCTCCGGCCGGGCCGGCGGCACCAGCCGGCCGGTCAGGCCGTCCTCGACGATCTCCGCGTTGCCGTCCACCGCCGTGGCCACCACTGGCAGCCCGGTCGCCATGGCCTGAGGCAGCACGCGCGGGAGACCCTCCCAGAGCGACGAGAGCACGAACAGGTCGAACGCCGCCAACAGCTCCGGCACGTCGTGGCGGAGCCCGGTCAGGAGCAAGCGGTCGCGCAGTCCCAGCTCTTCGACCAGGGCCTCGACCCGCGACCGCAGCGGTCCGTCGCCGACCAGCACGAACCAGGGGTCCAGGTCGTCGGCCGTCTGCCGCACCTCGGCCGCCGCGCGCACGAAATCCAGCGGCGCTTTCTGCTCCGACAGGCGGGTCACCGTCCCGACCACCACGGCGTCGGCGGGCAGGCCCAATTGGCGCCGCACGGTGTCTCTGTCCACCGTCGGGTGCCCGAACCGCGCCAGCTCGATCCCGCTACGGATCACCTGGTATTGCTCGGCCCGGCCGATGCCAGCCGCCAAGCCCTTGTCGACGTCGCGCCCGGTGACCGCGATCAGCTTGTCGGCGAACCGGGCACAGAACCGCTCGACCGTCTGGAAGAGCCACCGCGCCACGGGCCGCTGCCGGTCGGTGAAGCCCCAGCCGTGGATGGTGTGGACCACCGGCACTCCGGCCATTCGGGCGGCGATGCGGCCCAGCACGCCGGCCTTGGAATCGTGGGTATGGACGACGTCGAACCGCCCACGACGGATGAACCGGTACAAGCGCCACAGACAGACCAGGTCCCTGAATGGGCTGACCTCCCGGACCAGCGCCGGCTCGACGGTCACCAAGGTGTGCTGCGCCCGCGCCTGGTCGAACAGGCTGCCTTCCGGCCCGGTCTGCGCGCCGCACAGGATCTCGGTCCGCCACTCGGCGGAGTCGAGCAGCCGACAGGTCAACAGGACCGTCTCCTGCGACCCGCCGAGGACCAGGCGGGTGATGATCTGAAGCACACGAACCGGGGGCATCAGGCGACCTCGCTGCGGTCGAAGAGGACCTTGCCGTCACGCCGAATGCGCTCGCGCAGAGCGGCGTCCTGGAGGGTTTGGTGGAGCAGGAGGTCGACGCGTTGGGGGATGGGGAGCGCCTCGATGGCGGCGGCCAGGCGGGCTTGGTCGGTGAGGGTCAGGGAGTCGCCGTAAAGGCAGAGGTCGACATCGGATTCCGGCCTGAATGTGCCCGTGGCGCGGGAGCCGAAGAGGACCGCCCGGTCCACGCCGGGATGCGCGCGCAGCACGTCGAGTACCGCCCGCTGATGCTCGTCCTTCAGTCCGTCGATCACGATGCCGACCGCTTCTCGGACAGGCGCGCCAGCAGCCTGTGCAGCATCGGCGCGTAGCGGCCCTTGATCAGCTCGACCGCCAACTCCGCCGCCTGACGCTCGTAGGTGTGACTGAGCAGGTTCCGTTTCTCCAACGCGTCCAGTCCGGTCTCGGCGGCCTCCTGGTCCAGGTAACCCGCCTCGAACGCGCGACGTAGCACGTCGCGGGGGGTCTTCTCCTCGAATCCCTCGTGGAACAGCAGATCCTTGAGTGTCTTCCAGGCCAACTCGAAGGAGAACTCGAAGGTCTTGACCAGCCCGGCGCGTTCCAGGTCGGAGTACTCGTCCTGCGCGCAGGCGGCCTCGAGTTGCGCCATGGCCCGCCCGAAGTTGGCCAGACGCTGGTGCCAGCGCAGTTCGTCCGCGGTGCTCATCAGCCCTCACCCGTCAGCCCGCGTTGTAGCACGGAACTGCGCCGGCTTCAAGCCGCTTGACGGCCGCCGGGCGTGGTCGTAACATCGCTTGGCCATGATCTATCAGCACCACCTGGATCCGTTCCTGTTCGGACCGTGGAGCCTGGCGCAGTTCCACAACATCGGCATCCGGTGGTACAGCCTGGCCTACATCGTCGGCTTCTTGTGGATCTACTGGTCGCTCTACCGCGCCGTGACGCGGCGGCGGATCCCCAATGCCACCCTCGACCACCTCGAGGAGGCCTGCCTGATCCTGATCGCCTCGGTGATCGTCGGCGGGCGGCTGGGGTACTTCATCCTCAACGAGCCACACAAGCTGACCAGCTTGGAGGGCTGGCTGGAGGTGCCGCAGGTGTGGCGCGGGGGGATGGCCTTTTTCGGCGCCGCGGCGGCGGTGTTCGGGTTCGAGTACTGGTACTGCCGGCGCCACCGACTCGGCTTCTGGCACGGCGCCGACCGGTTCTGCTGGCCGCTGGCCTTCGCCCTGGGGTTCGGGCGGATCGCCAACTTCATCAACGGCGAGTTGTTCGGCATGCCGACCAACGGCCACTGGGGGGTGGTCTTCCCCAACGCGCCGCTGATCGACGGGGTCAACGTGCCGCGGCACCCGGTCCAGCTCTACAGCGCCGTGTCGCACTGGCTGCTGGGCTTCTACCTGCTCTACCTGGTCCGCCGCCAGCCGCGCACCCAGTTTCAGCGGGTGCCCGGCTTCACGGTCTTCACCTTCCTCTCCGGCTACGGCCTGCTGCGCTTCACGACCGACTTCTGGCGCTACGAGGCGGTCGACTTCGGGGCCATCAACGGCGGGCAGGTGCTCAGCCTGGTGCTGTTCGCCATCGGGCTGCTGGCCGCCCGGGCGCGCTGGCGCGCCTTCACCGCCAACGCGCAGGAGGCCGACTGGTACCCGCCTGAAGGCGTGGAATCCGATCTCCCGCCGGAGGCCCACGCCTGGGTCGACGCCCGGACCCGGGAGCGGGACGAGGAGCAGGCCGTCCAGGCCCGCCGCGCCGCGCCGCAAAGCAAGCGCAAGAAGGGCTGAGCGACCGGTTCACCACCGGACCGCGAGCCCTCCGTAGAGGTAGTTGCCGCTGACCGAGCGCGAGCCGCCGAGGCCGCTCACGCCATACCGCTCCCGGCGGTAGCCGACGGACAGATCCCCCGGCGGGGTCGCCACCAGCAGCCGCGCGTCGATGGTGTGGCCATCGCCGTGCAAGCCGCCCAGGCTCTTCGCGCCGTTCAGCGCCGGGTACCAGGTGGCCCGGAGCCAAGCGCCGACGCCGCGTTCGGGAGCTACCCGCACCTCGCCGCCGACGAAGTAGCCGTGAAAACGGAACAGACCGGCCTCGGGGTTGACCGCGACCCGCCACCCCGGCCGGCTGTCGTGCAGGCCGTAGCCGACGTAGGCAGCGGCGCGCGTCGAGCCCGGGATGCGCAACCCGAGCCAGGCCTCGGCGTCCTGTTTGTCGGTGACGTTGAATTCCAGGTCGTCCTCGTCGTCCCGCATCATCGCCGCCGACAGGCGCGTACCCGCGGTCACCGGCGTCCTGGGGATGGTGGCACTCACCCCGATCTGGAAGCTGCTCCGCCAGACCTGCTCGGACTGCCCGTCCCGGCGCAGGGTGTCGGACCCGACCAGGAGCCCGCTCTCCGCCTCCGCGGACCAGACCGGTCGCCACAACAGCACCAGGACAGTCACGGTCACGAATCGCTGAGTGATCATCGTACGGCCCCCTTTCCATCAGTAACGCCGCGAGCCGGGCGGCCATTCCCCAGTCCGGCGTCAGCCTTTCGCCGCCGCCCCCGGGCGGCGACGAGAACAGCCCCGGCGGCCGGCAGGCACAACGCCAGGACCTGGCCGCGGTGCAGGACCCCCCACCAGACGTCCTCCTGGCGGAAACACTCGGTCAGGAACCGGAGCAGGCCACAGCCGACCAGGAAGGTGACCGTGACGGCCCCGGCGGGGCGCGCTCGAAAGCGGGTCCGTCGACCGGCGACGACCAGGACCAGGCCCAGCACCACGGCCGCGGCGGCCGAGTAGAGCTGAACCGGGTGACGTGGCACGTTGGCGCCGTCGATCAAGTGCGCTGGCGGGACGGCGAACAGCACGCCCCAGGGAGCGTCGGTCGGCGTGCCGTACAACTCGCCGTTGAACCAGTTGGCCACCCGGCCCAGGGCCATGGCGAAGGTCAGCGGTGCAGCCAGCAGGTCGGCCACCGCCCAGAGATTGAGGTCTCGCGCCCGGCAGAACGCGGCGCCCGAGCCGAACAGCGCCACCAGACCGCCATTGAAGTTCATCCCCGGCCGGCGCCAGTCCATCAGTTGGCGCCACCCCGTCCAGTTCAGCAGGCCGTGCGGATCGTGGATTAGCGCGTGCCCGACACGCGCGCCGACCAGCACGGAGACCACCAGCAGCGCCATGCCGTCGGACAGGGTCCGCTGGTCCACGCCGGGCACTCCGCCGCGCCGTGCGGCACGGCGGAGCGTCAGCCAGGCGGCGGCGAATCCCAGCAGGTAGGCGGCGGTCGACCAGCGCAGGCCGGCGGTGGCGAACGGCCCGAGCGACCACGGGCCGAGCAGGAACGGCGCCGGCGTATGCTGCACGATGCCCATCGACCTCACCGGCGGCCTACTTCAGAACTCCACGGCGCCGTACAGGCTGCCCTGCTCCGCGCCCGCCCGCATCAACGCCAGGAGCTGGCTACCGAAGTCCAGCTCATCGGCGATCGGATCGGCCCCGAGGGCCGCCAGATCGCTCTGGAACCGGAGCAGCGCGGCATTCAGCGTGGCCGCCGCGGCTTCGCGGCTCGAGGCGTACTGCTCCGCCGCGGTGCGCATTGCCGAGACCAGCAGGGCCAGCGCCACGGTTCGTCCGACTCCGCGCTGCTCGAACCACCGTCCGCCGGCATCCACCGCCTGACCGGCATAGGCGCTGCTGAAGGTCCGTTCGACCGCCGTCCCGTCGGGCAACTCGTACCGCAGGCTGCCGCCGACGGTGAACGGCGCCGGCCAGACGCCGGCCGGCGGGGTCAGGCAGAGCAGCAACGCGCCCCGTCGTCCGCTGGGGAAGACCGTGGTCACGGTCAGGTTGACCGCGTCGGCGCCGACACCCGACCCGAAGCCGAACGACTCAGCCATCGACCACCCCGCGGGGAGGGCAGCCTGGACGCGCAGATCGTACGCCAACGGCGTCGCCAGGTGCGGCCACTGCTCGGCGACGAGCCGGTCCACGTCGTCCTCGTCGAACACGGTGAAGGCGTTGCCGCCACGGTTGGCCGAGAGGCGATCGGTCAGCTCGGGCGCCAGGCCCAGGCCGATGCTGACGGCGGTCAGTCCGATGCCCTGGGCTGCCGCGTCGGCGATCATGGCGTCCAGCCCGACCTGCCGGTTCAAGCCCAGGGTGGGCTGCTGGTCCGACAACAAGAGGACCCGCGGCTCATCCACCACCGGGGCCATCTGAGCGGCCACGGCGAAGGCCAGGTCGAGTCCTTGGGCCAAGTCGGTCGAGCCGCCGTAGGTCAGCTCGCGGAGGAGCTCCACGACGCGGTCGGGATCGCCGCCAGGCACGGAGCCGTAGACCTTGGTCGCCCGCTCGGCGAAGGTGACGATGGCGATCCGGTCGGTGGTCGCCAGCTTGCGGGCGATGTCCACCACCACCTTGCCGGCGAGTTGCGCCGGCAGCGGCGTGCTCAAGTCGCCGGCCTGATAGTCCCAGCCCATCGAGCCGGAGACGTCGAGGCAGAACACGATCCCCACCGTCGGCCGCTGCCAGGTGTCCGGGTCGAGGTCGCTCGACATGGCCAACTGCAGCCAGGCGGCGGAGGTGCCGTCGGCGGCCGGCGCGATGCCCAGGCCCGGCGTGAGGCTCAGCCGCGCGTCCGGCGGCGGTCCCTGCAGGCCGAGGTCGTACTCGGAGAACATCCCTTCGACCACGAACGCCGCGGCCGGCGGGACCTGCCCCGCGTCGACCAGTGCGCGGGCCAGACCCATATCCTGCACGCCGCCCTGAGTGGCGCCCATCACGCCGGTCGGCGAGCCCCCACCGGTCGCATAGCCCCAGTCGACCAGATCCGTGAACCCGCCGCCACCGCCACTGCCACCGCTGCCGCAGCCCGTGACCGTGGTCAGACCACCGAGGACCAAGCCCATCGCGGCGAGCACACGCCCCATTGCGTCACATCGCTTCGAGACTGCGTGCATGTCACCACCCCCCGGTCACCACCGCCACGATCAGGCCCAGGACCATCGCCTCGCGCGGCGCCGGAGTGCCGGCGCGGCGCCGCCGCCGGAGGTGCAGGCCGCCGGCCAGACCGCCGGCCAGGAACGGCCAGCCGCCGGAGCCGCGCGAGGCCTGGGCGACGTAGACCTCGTAGGTCTGGTTGCTGTCGGCCGCGGTGAAGTAGACGTCGTCGGTCATGTCGCCCGGTCGCAGCCGGCTGCGCAGCCGGGTCACGAACCAGTACCGGCGGGACGACAGGCCCAGGCTGGTCAGGTCGTAGGAGTACGCCGATTGGCCAATCAGGTAGTCGCCGGAGGCCGCCATCGGCTCGGCCGACTCGACCACGAAGCCGCGCTTCGAGCCGGAATCCATGGCCTGATCGAACGCCGTCTGGTAGGCGAAGCCGAACTGCGAGGACGAGGCGAACGAGCCGCCGGGCAACTGCACCGTGGCGCTGGGGTAGTTGGCGGTGGTGACCCGGTACGGGGCGATCACGTAGATCAGCACTTCCGCCCCTTCCTGGGCGGTGCTGGCTTGCGAGACGCGCATGGGGAAGACGATTCGGTCCGTCTCGAACCGGATCCGGAGCGGCGACTCCGGGAAGTAGCCGGTGGTCGGCTCCGACGACCAGGTCGGCCGCCGGCCGGTTGCGTCGCCGGAGGTCAGCGGCTTGGGATCGACCTTGACCGCCACGAAGCTCCAGCCCCGGTCGACGTAGAAGGTCACCAGCTCGCGGGTGGTGCTGGTCAGGCCGTACCCGTTCTGCTGCAGCCAGACGATCAGCTCATCGGCCACCGAGGCCTGGATCACGGCGATGTACAGGTCGTCGATGTCCAGCCGTTCGGTGATGCGCAGGTTGCTGGTCGCGCCGTAGGAGGTGCTGGCCGACCCACCTCCGCCACCTCCGCCGCAACTCGACCCGCCGCCCGAGGACACGGTCACCACCGCCCGCGGCTCGGTCATCCCGTACAGCTCCTCGAACGGGTCGCGGGTCGCCTTCAGCGTCTCGATGGCCGCCGGGTCCGGTTGCCCCGGCACCGGGATGATCCAGGCGAAGTCGCGGAGCTGGCCTTGGTAACACGTCGACACGACCATGGTCTCGGTTCTGGTCTCCGGCTCGTAGACCAGGATGGCCCGTTGGTCGGCGGTGCCGGCCGTGGCCGCGACCGCTTCTTGGCGAATCCAGATGCCGCCGTCGGCCAGCCCGGCCGACGCGGTGGCCAGGACCGCAGCCAGAAGGCGTGCGGCGGCGCAACACGCCGCGCCGCTGCCAGGCGCGCTGCTCATGCTTGCCTCCCCTGTTCCCAAGACCGCGGGCGGGTCCACGATTCACCCACTCCCGTTGCGGTCGGTCACACGTTCAACGCGCGCGGCGGTGTCCTTCCTCAATCCACTCCCAACTCCGCCGAGTCGGCGCCTCAACCACCCAGATGCCGCGCCAGCCAGGCCAGGGCGACCGGCCAGACCTGCTGTTGGACCGCGTTCTGCGGGCCGTAGGTGAAGCCGTGGCCGGCGCCGGGGACGGGGAGCATCTCGACCGGCCGGCCGGCCCGCATCAGCGCCGCGGCGAACGCGACCGACTGCTCATAGGGCACCACCGGATCGCCGGGATCGTGCACCAGCAGTATCGCCGCGGACTGCTGGTCGACGAACTCGATGGGCGAGGCGTCGCGCCAGGCGTCCGGGCATTCGTCCGGCCCGCCGCCGAGGAGCGCCACGCTGGGCTCCCAGCCGGTCCCGCCCATCGACGGGAAGTGGTGCACGCCGTGGATGTCGATCACGCACGAGACCCGGCTGGAGAATCCGTCCAGCCCGTCGCCCGAGGCGGCACGCGTCTCGCGCACGCCCAGACAGGCGACCAGATGCCCACCGGCCGAGCTGCCGTAGGCGCCGACCCGGTCGGGGTCCAGGCCGAGCTCGTCGGCCCGTGAGCGCAGCCAGCGCACCGCCCGCTGGCAATCGTCCAACGCCGCCGGCCAGAGCGCCTGGTCGATCAAGCGGTAGTCGATGGACACCGCCACGTAGCCCAGCCGGGCGGCCTCCTCGGCGTGCCAGGCGAAGTGCTCGCGGCTGCCGGCCCGCCACCCGCCGCCGTGGACGAAGACCAGTCCCGGCCGGCGTCCCTCGCCGGCGGGCCGGTAGAGATCGAGCACCAGTTCGTGGCCGTCGCGCTCCCCGTAGACCACGCCCAATTCCTTGCCGACCGCCGACGCGCCGACCCCGGCCACGGCCAGCGCCGCGGCGGATGGATTGCCGATCACACTCACTCTCATGCTCCGCCTCGCGCCGGTTGCTTCGCCACGGGCAGGCCGCGTCTTTCCCGACAGCGCGGGAGGACCGGACGCCTCGTCGGGCGCATCATGACTCGGCGCGTCCGGGGTCGTGACCCGCCGAAAGGATGAACCCATGCGTCGCCGCCTGGTGCTGCTGATCTTCCTGACCGCCCTCGCGGCGCGGGCCGCCGACTACGATACCGGCGCGGCGGCGGTGGGCTACTGGCTGCAGCGGCTGCAGACCACCGCCAGGGTGTTGCACATCGCCGCGCATCCCGACGACGAGGACACCGCGCTGCTGGCCTGGCTGGCCCGCGGCCGCGGGGCCCGAGTGGCCTACCTGTCGCTCAACCGCGGCGAGGGCGGGCAGAACTCCATCGGCCCGGAGCTGGGCGAGGCGCTGGGCATCCTGCGCACCGAGGAACTGCTGGCCGCGCGGCGACTCGACGGCGCCGAGCAGTACTTCACCAGCGTGCGCGACTTCGGGTTCTCGAAGACGCTCGCCGAGTCCCGCGCGAAGTGGGGCGAGGAGCGGACCCTGGGCGAGGTGGTGGCCATCGTCCGGCGGTTCCGGCCGCAGGTCATCGTCACTCGCTTCGCCGGCGAGCCCTCCGACGGGCACGGGCACCATCAGCTCGCCGGCCACCTCTCCCGGCTCGCCTTCCGCGCGGCGGCCGATCCGCAGGCGTTTTCCGAGCAGCTCGCCGCCGGCCTCGCGCCGTGGCAGGCCGAAGCGCTGTACTTCGACCGGTACGCCGGCGGCGGCGGAGAGGTGACCGTCGAGGTGGGCCAGGTGCTGCCGCTCTACGGTCGGAGCGCGCTCGAAATCGCGATGGAGAGCCGCAGCCGGCACCGCTCCCAGGACATGGGCCGGATCGAGCCGAAAGGCCCGTACCACCTGTACCTGCGCCGCCTCGACGCCGCGCCAGGCTACCGTCCGGGCAACGACCTGATCGACGCCGCGGCGACCAGCCTGCCGGCCCTGGTGCCGGCCCCGGCGCCGGGGCAGCCGGTGTGGCGGGAGAAGGTCCACGCGCAACTGGTCGAGGCCGACGAGCTGATCCGCCAGGCGCAGGCGCTGTACACGCTCAACCTGTATCCGAGGCAGACCGTCAGCGCGCTGGCCAAGGCGCTGCGGGCGCTGCGCCGGGCCGCCGACCTGGCCGCCGACGCCGGCGAGGCCGCCGCGGCCGTGGCGCCGGACCTCGAGCAGAAGTTGGACGAGGCGTCGCGGGCGCTGGCCTTGACGGCCGGGCTGCGGATCGACGCGCTGGCCGACCGGGCGACCATCACGCCGGGCGAATCGCTGACCGTGGTCGGCCAGGTCTGGTGGCGGATGACGGCGCCCGCCGACGCGGTCCGCATCCAGGTCCTGGCGCCGCGAGGGTGGGCCGTGGCCGAGGAGCCCGAGGTGCCGCTGTTGGGCAACCAGCCGGCGGACTTCGCCCGGGCGTTCCGGTTGACCGCGCCGGCCGACGCGCCGCCGACGCAGCCGTACTGGCTGACCTTGCCGGCCGACGGGGAGCGGTACCGGCTGGCGTCAGACGCGCCGGCCGGAGCCCCGTTCGCCCCGCCGCTCCGGCTCTCGGTGCGCTGCGGGTTCGAGGGCGCGGTGCTGGCGCTGACCGTGCCGGTGACCTGGCGCCAGGCCGATCCGCGCCGCGGCGAGCGGCGGCGCGAGGTGGCCGTGACGCCCGCGATCACTGCCGAGGCGAGCCCGGCGCTTCACCTTGTCGCGCCCGGCGCCGAGGCCAGCGTCGAGGTCGCCGTGACGCTGCGCAATCAGACCGCCGCGCCGGCCGAGGGCGGCCTCTGGTGGCGATTGGGCGAGCGTTGGCTGGGCGACGCGACGCCGGTCACGCTGGCTGCCGGCGAGCGCCGGCGGGTGACCCGGCGGGTGCCCGTCCCGGCCGGCGGCGGCACCGTCACGCCGAGGCTGTTCTGGCTGGCCGCCGAGACCGCCACGCCGCTCTACGCGCGGCGGACCATCGACTACGACCACGTCCCGCGGCGCGACTACCTGGTCCCGGTCGAGCTGCGCTGCGTGCCGGTCACCGCCACCGTCTCGCCGGGCGTGAGGGTCGGGTACGTGCCCGGCCCCGTGCCCGACGCGGCCGAGGCCCTGCGGCGGCTCGGCGTGCCGCTGGTGACCTTGGACGAGGACGCGCTCGACGGCGGAGCCCCGTTCCAGGGCCTGACCGCCGTCCTGGTGGGCGCCCGGGCGTATGAGGTGAACGACGGCTTGCGCCGCAACCACGGCCGGCTGATAGCCTGGGTTCGCGCCGGCGGGACGCTGATCGTCGAGTACCAGAAGTACCCCTACGCCGAGGGCAAGTTCGCCCCGTACCCGTTGAGCTACGCCCAACCGCACGACCGGGTCACCGACGAGACCGCGGCGGTGCGGCTGGTGGAGCCGGATCATCCGTTGCTTGGCCGCCCCAACCGCCTCGGCCCGGACGACTTCGAGGAATGGGTCCAGGAGCGCGGGCTGTACTTCGCGCACACCTGGGACGAGCGCTACCGCCCGCTCCTGGCCTGCCACGATCCCGGCGAGACGGACCGGCTCGGCGGCCTGTTGGCGGCGGAGGTGGACCAGGGCCGGTTCGTCTACTGCGGCTACGCCCTGTTCCGGCAGCTTCCGGCCGGGGTGCCCGGCGCGTTCCGGATCTTGGCGAATCTGGTGAGCTGGGGGAGGGATTAGCGGCGGCGGTGCCGAACCGACGGGCAGTGGCACCAGGAGTTACCGATGCGCCGAGTTCCGCTCCCCGTTGCTCTGCTGCTCGCCGCCCTGTTCCAGCCCGTGGCCGCGCCCGCGGCGAACATGATTGCCGACGGCGGGTTCGAGGCAATCAAGGACGGCAAGCTGGTCAACTGGACCGTGCCCGAGTACTGGGCCGGTGAGATCGCGCCCGAGACGGACAAGGCCAACGTCCACGGCGGCGCGCGGTCCGCCAAACTGACCGCCGTCGACAAGGGCGGCAAGCACTGGGCCCGGACCCTGACCGCCGGGAACAACGCCCTGCCGCCGCTGCGCTACCGGTACACTGCCTGGGTCAAGGGAACCGGCGCCGCCAAGCTGGGGGTGATCAACTACCGGCCGAAGAAGGAGGGCGAGAACCCGTATGTCTACGCCTGGACCGACCCGGTGACGCTGACCGCCGACTGGCAGCAGTTGACCTTCGAGTTCACCCCGCTCCAGATCGATGTCTACCGGATCACGCCGACCATCGAGATCGAGGGACAAGGAGCCGTCGCCTGGCTCGACGACGCCGTGCTGGAGATCGTCGGGAAGCCCGGCGAGTTGCGCTTCAGCCGCGCCTACACCATGCTCCGGCCGGGCGAATCGCCGAACCTGTCGGCGACCGTCGTGGCCGACGGCCAGCCCATCGCCAACGCCAAGCTGGCGCTGATCCGGGTGGTCGGCGAGGGGTTGGAGCGGGCCGAGGCGACGGCCGACGCCAACGGGGTGGTCAAGCTCGATCTCCCGGCCGCCGACACCGCCGAGGTCGCGCTGCGCGAGTACCGGCTGGCCTCGGCCGATCTCGGTCAGGTCGCCTCGGCCTGGGTCGACGTCGTCGATCCGGCCACCTACGCCGCCTTCGAGCAGGCGGCCAAGGCGACCAAGGTGACGGCGCCGGCGCACCTCCTGTTCCTCGGCGACAGCTTGAGCGACCAACAGCGTGGCCGCAACTACTGCGATCAGGTCGCGTTCTGGCTCCAGCGCGTCCACGGCGAACAGGTCACCTGGCTCAACGCCGGCGTGGGCGGGGACTACATCACCCGGATGCTGGAGCGGCTGACCGGCGAGAAGAAGGCTTACCGGCAGGAGATGTACGCCACGCTGTTCGAGCCCAAGCCGACGGCCGTGTTCATCTTCCTCGGCCACAACGACACCAAGCTGACGCCGGCCTCGAAGCACACCGAGGCGGTAGTCCTGCCGGACGCCTACGCCGCCGAGTTCCGCCAGGTGTTGGAGATCATCCGGAAGAACAGCAGCCCGAAGATCACGCTCCTGTCGTCCACCTCGTCGGTGTTCGAGATCTGCCAGGCGAACATGGAGAAGGCCACGGCGGCGGGCCGGGCCTCGACCTTGTTCGGCAAGCCGGAGGTGCTGGAGCAGTACAACGGCATCCTCAAGAAGGTCGCCGACGAGACCGGCTGCGGCTGGCTGGACGTCTACAACCCGACCAAGAACCATCCGGCCAAGCCGACCCTGTTCAACGAACGCGACGGCGTCCACCTGTCCCTGGCCGGCAACCACCTCATCGCCCTGGAGATGCTCAAGTACCTGGGGCAGTGACGGCCAACCACCGGGGTCAGACCTTGACTCTTGACATGTCACCCGGGCGAGATGTCAAGAGTCAAGGTCTGACCCTGTTTCAGGGCGCGATGGCCAGGTAGAACACCCTCAGTGGGGGGAGCTTCTCGGGCTGTTTGGCCAGCCACCCCCAGTTGAAGACCATCACCCCGGTCGCCGGGCGGCGGGAGCCGTGGTCGAGGACTTCGGTCACCTGCGCCACCGGGACCGGCTCGCCCCAGTCGGCGAGCTGCACGATGGGCCAGATGCGGTGCCGCTCGCCCGGCTCGCCGCGGATCCCCAGATGGTTGCCCAGCCAGGTTACCTGCCGCGAGATCCAGGCCGGGTCCGCCGCGTGGCCGAAGCGGGCATGGTAGGGCATGGGGCTGAACACGTCGAGGTACCGCGCCTGCGCCTTCAGGTCGAGGTGCAGCTTGTCCCGCAGCGCGCCGTCATAGTCGGTGTCAGTCCACGGGCAGTGGAAGGTGCCCAGCAGCAGCCCGGGCCGGGCCGCGTCGAGGATCTCCCGGATCTCACGGACCCAGTCGGTGAGCAGATCGCAGCGCCACTGGATCCACCGTTCGCGGTGTTCGGTCAGCAGCCGCCGGGCCAGCGCCGGGACCGGCTCGTCGGGCAGCATGATCCCGGTCTGCTCCTGGAACAGCTTGAGCGAGTAGGGCTCGAACCCCGTGTCGGGCATGACCGGCACGTCACGCTCCCAGCTCGCGTGGCTGTGGTGGTAGTCGAGCCAGACGCCGGCGATGGGGTAGCGGGTGACCAGCTTGCGCAGCTCGTCCATCCGCCAGTGGCGGTACCCTTCGTGCGCCGGCGCCACGCCCTGCCAGCCTTCCGGCGGCGGGCAGGGCAACCCATCGGTCCCCACCGGCTCCGCGTCGGGATGCTCCTTGAGGTAGCCGGCGACGTGGAGCGTGTTGAACTCGGCATACAGCGCGACGCCCTGCTCCGCCGCCCACTCGACCAGCGCGTCGTTGATTCCGCCGGCCCCGACGAAGATAGCGTTGACGCCCTGCTCGATCAGCCTGCCGCCGGCGACCATCTCCCGCGGCGCGCCGCCATAGATGCCCCTCATCTGGACCCACGGCCGCGCCTCGGGCGCGGCCACGAGCAACAGCCAGGAAGTGGCGACGACGGACGCGGCGGCCATGGACAGTCTCCGGACGGTCGGTTCGCCGCCAGGCGGCCGCCTCCCTTGCGTCACTCGCCGTCCTCGCCCTCCATGCCGTACCACACATTCGCCGTCACGTTGCCATCGGGGCCGACGGAGGTGGCGGTCTTCCAAGGCTTGCCGGCGATGTTGATGACGGCGGTCACCGGCTGACCGGCTTGCTGAGGTCGAACGGCGACCGACAGGACCTCGGTGGGCCGGACCTCGAAGGGCCCGTAGGTCCACGGCAGGACGGCCGACACGGTCCGCGTCTCGCCCTCCTCATCGAGGTAGGTGATGGTGGCCGGGCCGGTGCCGGTCACCACGTACTTGGCCGGCGCCGGCCCGAAAGAGGTCACATCGGCTCCTGGTCCGACGAACAGACCGGCCACCAGGCCGACCAGGATGGCCAGCGCCGGCGCGCCCAGACTCGCGGCCACCAGCGTCTTGCCCCGGTGCTCGCGGTCCGGATCGTTGCTGAGCCAGAACCACAGGCCGACCAATAGGGCTGGGCCGTTGAACAACACGCCCAGGATGATCGCCAGCCAATCGATTCCCTGGGCCTGACGGTAGACGCGCGGCTGGGCGGCCGTCCGCATGGCGGCCAGGTCGCGTTCCATGAGGCTGGGTGCCGCGGTCGGCGCGGTCGGCTTCGGCGGGCCGCCGGGCGGTCCCGGAACCACGGACGACTGCCCGCACAGCGAGCAGATGTAGGCGCTGCCGGCTTTGCTCTCGTCGACCGTCAGCCGCTCGCCGCAATGCGGACACGGGTAAGCGATCACGATGTCCCTCCTGCGCCGCCACGGACTCCCCCACGTGACGGACTCGAACCTGACGTTGGCCAACGGAAACCGCCCTCCTCCTCACGGGGCACAACCCTAAAGAAACGCCGGCCGCACCCACCGGACGGATATGTCCTGTGGAACCCAAGCGTCCCAGGTACCGTTCACCGGCGAGAGGTCCGGCGGCCGACGGTGGCGAACAGCGGGCTGCCCGGCGCGGCCGGGCGGGTGAGTGGAGATGGTCACCTATCGACCCGCGGTTCGGGCACCCAAGGCGATGATCGCCTCGGCGCATCCGCTGGCCACCGAGGCCGGGCTGGCGATGCTCCGCGCCGGCGGCGGCGCGGTCGATGCCGGGCTGGCGGTCAACGCCGTGCTGAACGTGACCCAGATCCCCTGCTGCGGGTTCGGCGGGGACGCGTTCTTCCTGTACTTCGAGGCGGCCACCGGCGCGCTGCACGCCTACAACGCCAGCGGCCGGGCGCCGGGGCTGGCGACCATCGCCGCGCTGCGCGAGCGCGGGCACGAGACCATGCCCGCCACCGGCCCGCTGTCGGTCACCGTGCCGGGCGCGCTGGACGGCTGGGCGCGGCTGCACGAACGGTTCGGGCAACTGCCGTGGGCCGAGTCCTGGGCGCCGGCCATCGGCTACGCTCGAGACGGATTCCCGGTCAGCGACAAGCTGGCCGAGTGGATCCGCGGCGCCCAGGAACGGCTGTGGCACTACCCCTCATCGTCGTCGACGCTGCTCCCCGGCGGCGATCCGCCCGCCGCCGGGCGGTGCCTGCGGCAGCCGAACCTGGCCGCCACCTTCGCCGCGCTGGCCGCCGGCGGGGCCGAGGCGTTGTACGGCGGCGAGGTCGGCCGCGAGATTGCCCGGGCGGTGGGCGAGGCGGGCGGGCTGCTCAACTCCGCCGACCTGGCCGCGCACCAGGGCGCCTGGACTCCGCCGGTCGGCGCCAGCTACCGCGGCTTGGACATCCGTGTCCACGGGCCGAACTCGCAGGGCTGGGCGCTGCCCACCATGCTCAAGCTGGTCGAGCATCTGGACCTGACCCACCTGCCGGTCGGCGGGTCCGAGCTGGTCCACCTGGGGGTCGAGGCCAAGCGGGTCGCCTTCGCCGACCGCGACGCCTACAACACCGATCCCGAGCAGGTCCCGGTGGAGGTCGAGCGGCTGCTGGCGCCTGCTTACCTGTCCCGTCGGCGCGCGCTGCTGAACCTCGACCACGCCTCGCCGGACCCGGCGCCGGGCAATCCCGACGGCGACACCACCTACTTCGCCGTGGTCGATCCCGCCGGCAACGCGCTGAGCGTGATCCAGAGCCTGTACCACGGCTTCGGCTCGGGCTTCGTGGCCGGCGAGACCGGGCTGCTGCTGCAGAATCGGGGCGCCTACTTCTCGCTCGATCCGGGCCACGTCAACGCCCTGGAGCCGGGCAAGCGGACCGCGCACACCCTGTGCGCGGCGATGGTCCTGCGCGACGGCCGGCCGGTCATCGTGCCGGGGACCATGGGCGGCGACGGCCAGCCGCAGATCCTGTTCCAGATCCTGACCGCGATGATCGACCAGGGCCTCAACCCGCAGCAGGCCATCGAGCTCCCGCGCTGGGTCCACGGCGACCGCGAGCACCACGACATCCTGCGGCTCGAAGGCCGGTTCGACGAGACCACGTTCGAGCATCTGCGCGAGCGCGGCCACCGCCTCGAGCGCGTCGCCGACTGGGCCTCGGTCTGCGGCCACGCGCAGGTGATCACCATCACCGAGGACGGCCTGACCGGCGGCGCCGACCCGCGCGGGGACGGTCAGGCGGCCGGGTTCTGAGCGGCTGCAGGGCAGGGGACCGCGCGCCGGAGGCGAAGGCCCGGACCTTCGGAGACTGCCATGCGCCCGTTGCTCTGGCTCCTGCTCCTGACCGCGATGCTGGTGGCCGGCGCGTCCGGCGAGCCCAAGGTGGTGATTGAGTGGACCTTTGACCAGCCCGGCCACCTCCAGGGCTGGCAGCCCAATACCCATCTCAAGGACGCCCGCGTCGCCGACGGGCTGCTGACCGCCGAGGCGATCAACTGGGATCCGTACTTCACCAGCCCCGGGTTCAGCTTCGCGGCCACGCCGTACCAGCAGGTCGAGCTGCGGATCCGTAGCGACCGGCCGTTCGCCGGCCAGCTCTTCTGGACCAACAAGTTCGAGGGCAAGTACGCGGGGTTCGAGCCGAACCAGAACACCCCGTTCCGCGTCGCCGGGGGCGGCCAGTGGCAGACAGTCACCATCCGGCCCTTCTGGCAGACGCAGAAGAAGATCGTCCAGATGCGGCTCGATCTGGCCGAGGGCTGCGAGGTCGCCGTGGACTGGCTGCGGGTGGTCGATCTGTCGGGCGCCGAGCCGCCCGACACCAAGACCGCCTGGACCTTCGCCGACGGGCCGGCCGGCTGGCGCGTCAACGGGCTCGGCGCGCCGCGGCAGGCCGGGCGGGCGATCTCCATGATGGTCGAGGATCCGACCGGCACGTTCGAATCCCCCGCGCTCGACCTGCCGGTCGGCGACCGGCTGTGGGTGGTGGTGCGGATGAAGGCGGATCGCGGCCAACGGGCGCGGCTGCTGTGGGCCGGCGACGCCGTCAGCGGGCTGGCCTCCCAGACCTTCGACCTGCGCGCCGACGGCCGCTTCCACGACTACAACCTGGACGTCGGCGGGCATCGCGAGTGGCAGGGTCGGCTGCTGCTCCTGGGGCTGCAGCCGTCGACCGAGGCCGGCGCCCGGGTCGAGATCGAGTCGTTGGCCCTGTCCACCGACCCCACCGGCGCGCCGGACCTGGCGGTGCTCTACTTCGGGCTGGAGGACGCCGTCAACCGCGCTGGGCGCCCGGCGCGGGTGGTGGCCAAGGTGATCAACCACGGCGGTGAGACGGCCGCCGGCGTCGCCGCGCGACTTGGGCTGCCGGACGGGCTGACGGCCACGCCGGACCCGGCGGCAGGCGAGCCGAGCCCGGCCTGCGAGTTCGAGCTGCCGGCCACCTTCCGCTGGCGGCTGACCGCGCCCCGGCCGATGACCGTCCGGGCCACCCTCAAGCTGACCGGTCCCGGCGCGCCGCCCGAGCCGGTCACGGCCGAGCTGACCTTCACCGAGCCGTGCCCGGCCGAGCCGACGGACTATGTGCCGGCGCCGCGGCCGGCGGCCACCGACTACCAGATCGGCAGCTACTACTTCCCCCGCTGGTACCGGGCCATCGACTGGGAGTGCATCGACCGCGTCGCGCCGATCCGCAAGCCGGTGCTCGGTTGGTACGACGAGCGCTCGCCGGAGATCGTCGACTGGCAGATCAAGTGGGCGGTCGAGCACGGCGTGAGCTACTTCCTGGTCGACTGGTACTGGGACCGCGGCAGCCGGCACCTGGAGCACTGGCTGAACGAGGGCTTCGCCCGGGCGAAGTACCGCCGGTACCTGAACTGGTGCGTGATGTGGGCGAACCACAACGCCCAGGGCTCCCACGCCGATCCCCAGGACTGGACGGCGGTCACCCAATACTGGCTCGACCACTGCTTCAAGCAACCGGAGTATCTCAAGCAGGGCGGCCGGCCGGTGGTGTGGATCTGGGCGCCGTTCAACATCAGCCGCGACGTGGGCGGGATCGCCCAGGCCAAGGCATTGCTCGACCAGTCGCAGGCCATGGCCCGGGCGGCGGGCTACCCAGGAATAGTGTTCGGCGCGATGAACGCCGGCGGGTCCGAGCGGGAGGCCAAGGACCTGGCCGCGATGGGTTACACGCTCAACTCCTCCTACCACTGGTGGGGCGACGCGCCGGCCCGGGCGAAGGACCCGCAGAACTTCTCCTTCGAGCTGGTGGCCGATTCGGCGGCGGCGACCTGGCGCGAGCGCGAGACGATCGTCGAGGCGGCCGGGCTGAAATGGGTTCCGGTGGCCGACACCGGCTGGGACTCGCGGCCCTGGCACGGCGACCGGGCCAGGGTCATCAGCGGCCGCACCGCGCCGCTGTTCGAGCGGATCCTCCGCGACGCGAAGGCGTACCTGGACGAGCGGGGCGAGAAGTCGCTGATCCTCGGGCCGTGGAACGAGTGGGGCGAGGGCAGCTACCTCGAGCCGTGCGCCGAATACGGGTTCGACCTGCTCCGGGCGGTGCGCCGGGTGTTCACCACCGCGCCCGAGGCGCGGACGGACCTCACGCCGGTCGATGTGGGGCTGGGCCCCTATGACCTGCCGCTGATCGCCCCGGCCGCCACCGGCCAGTGGGAGTTCGCGCAGGATGCCGGCGGCTGGGCGCCGATGATGGGTATCACCCGGTTCGAGCTGGCCGACGGCGCGGTCCACCTGATCACCGGTAGCACCGACCCGGCCCTGTCGGTCGGCGGGTTCCAGCTCCCGGCCGGCCGCAACGGCTACTTCGCAATTCGGCTGAAGGCCACCGGGCCGGCCGCCAAGGACGGGTTGCAGTTGTTCTTTTCGACCCCGACGCTGGTCATCTCGGAGGCGAACAGCGTCCGCACCGAGGTGATCTGCGACGGCGCCTGGCGGACCTACGTGATCCCGGTCAAGGCCAATCCGCGCTGGCGCGGCGTGATCCAGTCGCTCCGGCTCGACCCGGGCTCGGTCAAAGGCGCGGATTGGTGGATCGACTGGATCCGCTTCAGCTCGGACCAGCCGGCGCCGTGAGGAGCAGATTAGGCTCCTGACGTAACTACTCAGCCACTACCTCCGGCCAAGGAGCAGGCTTTCCCCTCCCTGCAAGGAGGGGACAAAGGGGTGGTTCGCCATCGAGAACACTCCACGCGGAGCAGACCACCCCTTGATCCCCTCCTTCCAAGGAGGGGAAAGCCGGGTCGCGGGCGAGAACTGGTGGCTGAGCAGTTGCGCGGGAGCTGAGAAGTGACCACAGCGCGGGAGCGGGCCAGGGAGTTCCTGGAGCACGAGCAGCAATTCCACCTCGGCGCCCTGCCGACCGAGCAGCCGCACCCGGCCACCCGCGGGTTGGCGGAGACGCTGCAAGCCGACCTGGCGGCCGGCATCGCCATGCTGCAAGCGGTGGACCAGGACGTGGCCACCGCCGCCGATCGGGTCTTCTCCGGTGAGCCGTACCGGCTGCTGACCGAGGCACTGGCGACGGCCCTGAACGGCGGCGGGCGGGTCTGTTTCTCCGGCTGCGGGGCGACCGGGCGGCTGAGCATCCTGCTCGAAGCCCGCTGCCGGCGCGGCTGTCCCGAGCTGGCAGAGCGCGTGACCAGCCTCATGACCGGCGGCGATTACGCGCTGATCCGGTCGCTGGAGAACTTCGAGGACTACGCCTCGTTCGGCCGGCAGCAGGTGCGCGAGGCCGGGCTGGGACCGGGCGACGTGCTGGTGGCCATCACCGAGGGCGGCGAGACCTCGTCGGTCATCGGCACGGTCTGGGAAGGGCTGAAGCGGGGCGCGAAGGTCTTCTTCGCCTTCAACAACCCGGCCGACATCCTCGCCCGCCACGTCGAGCGCTCGCGGGAGGTGATCGATTGTGACCAGGTGGTCAAGCTGGACCTGGCCACCGGACCCATGGCGGTCGCCGGCTCGACCCGGATGCAGGCCACCACCGCCGAGCTGCTGGCGGTCGGCGCGGCGCTGGAGACCGCCGCCGGCGGCTCGGCGGCCGACGCGCCGGAACGCTTCCGGGCGCTGCTGGCCGACCTGTCCGAGCCCGACAACGTCCGCGCCCTGGCCGCCTGGGTGGACCTGGAGCGATCGCTCTACGCGGCGCGCGGGCGGGTGACGTACTACGCCGACGACGCGCTGCTGGACATCTTCACCGACACCACCGAGCGGGCGCCGACCTTCATGCTCCCGCCGTTCCGGAAGTGCGACGACCCCGCCTCGCCGCCCTCCTGGGCCTTCGTCAAGGACCCGTCCCGGACCACCGAGCAAGCCTGGCGCCAGGTGCTCGGCCGCGCACCGCGCTGTCTGCGTTGGGACGCCGAGCGGTACCGCGAGCTGGCCGGACCCGAGCACTTGCGGCGGACGCCGCCTGAGCTGGGGCCGGCCGAACTGCTCAAGTTCCGCATCGGCCGCGAGGACGATCCCTCGCGGTACGAGACCACCGATCACCTGGCGATGGCGGTGCTCCTCGGCGACGAGGCGCGGGGGCCGGAGTGGTGGCCGGCGTTCGCGCGGGTGGCGCGACCGTTCGCCCGGCGCGGGGCGGTGGTGATCGGGCCGAGCTGTCCCGATCTGCCGGGTTTGGACTCGGTGTTCCACATCCGCTGCCGGCTGGCCCCGACCCGGCTCGGGCTGTGGGAGCGGCTGGCGGTGAAGTTGGTGCTGAACACGGTCTCGACCGCGACCATGGGCGCCCTGGGCCGGTTGGTGAGCAACTGGATGGCGCATGTCGAGGCGACCAACAAGAAACTGATCGACCGCGGCACGCGACTGGTCTCGGAGCTGGCCGAGGTGGATTACGAAACCGCCTGCTACGCACTGCTGGAAACCATGGAGGCGCTGCGCGAGCAGGCGGCCGCGGCGGAGCGGGTCTCGCCGGTGGCCGCGACCATCGCCCGGCTGCGCGGGGCGGGAGGTGACCGATGAGCAGCGGGACCGAACTGGTGCTCGGCGGCGACGGCCGGAGCGCGCGGTTCACGGCCGACGGACGGTTGTGCGAGGTCTGCGGGCCGGACGGCGCGTGGTCGTTCACCCCGTCCTGGGGCTGGTCGCTGCGGGGGCAGTGGAGCGACCAGACGCCGGACGAGTTGCACCCCTGCCCGCCACGGGTCGAGCAGCAGGACCAGGACAGGCTGCGGCTGACCTTCGACCGGATGGAGGACGATGACGGCCGGCAGCTCGAAGTGCTGGTCCAACTGGAGTGGCGGCGCGAGGCCGACCGGTTGAGCGGCCGCCTCGTGCGGGCCGAACTGCCCGACGATCTGCGCCCGGCGGCGCTGGCCTTTCCCGCGGTGCGCTTCCCGTACCCCGACGACAGCCGCTGGCTGCTGCCCGACGATCTGGGCCGGATCCACCACCGCCCGTGCGCCGACAGGCTCCACGAGCCCGGCCTGCCGGGCGTCTTCCGGCGCCGGCCGCACATGCAGTTCATGGCCTGGCTGGCCGGCGGCCAGGGCCTGTACCTGGACTCGCGCGACGCCACCGGCTGGATGCGCTCGATGCTGCTGAGAGTCGGCTCGGGCGAGGCGCGGTTGAGCCTCGAGCATCTGCTGCCGCAGCCGACTAAGGGCCCGACGCCGCTGCCCGACTACGAGGTCTCGCTGGCCGCGTTCGCCGGCGACTGGTACGAGGCGGCGCGGCTCTACCGGCCTTGGGCTTTGGAGCAGGTCTGGGCGCAGCGCGGGCCGGAACAGCGGCGCCGTACCTGGGTGGCCGAGGTGGCCGGCTGGCTGTGGAATCGTGGCCGGATCGACAACGTCTGCCCCGCGACCAAGGAGGTCGCCCGGCGGCTCGGTCTGCCCATCGGCCTCGATTGGTACTGGTGGCACAAGAAGCCGTACGACACCGGCTACCCGGACTACTTCCCGCCGCGGGAGGGCGAGGAGCGGTTCAAAGCGGCGGTCAAGGACCTTCAGGAGCACGGCGTGCGGGTGCAGGTCTACACCAATGGCATGTCTTGGGAGCAGTCGGAGCCGGACTGGGAGACCGAGGGCCGGGCCTGCACGGTGGTGCTGCAGAACGGCGAGTACCAGGGCCACGTCTACAACACCTGGATGAACAAGCGCTTGATGCACACCTGCGGCGCGGCCGAGGGGTGGCACCAGCGGGCCGGCCGCACCGCGGACGGGGTGGCGGCGTTGGGCCTGGACGGGCTGTACCTGGACCAGATCGCCATCGCCGGCGGGCTGACCCCCTGCTTCAGCACCGAGCACGGGCACGTCCCGGGCGGCGGGTCGTACGGCGCGCAAGGCTACCGCAAGCTGTTCGAAACCATCCGCGCCCGGCACCCCAACCTGGCGTTGAGCAGCGAGAGCCTGTCGGAGACCTACCAGGACTTGCTGGAGTGCTGCATCACCCTGCAGACGAGCTCCGAGCGGGGCGGCGAAGTGGTCCCCTTGTTCATGGCGGTGTACCACGGCCACGCCGTGGTCTTCGGCAACTACGCCCACCTCGATGGGATCACGCCCTACGACGATCTCTGGCCGCCCGAGCATCGCCCCGACCCGGCCCAGGAGCGCGACTGGCGGGCCATCTGTCCCGACCAGTTCGCCCTGGTCCAGGCCCGGACCGTGGCCTTCGGGTGCCAGCCACTGGCCACCAACCTGACCATGGCCCACCTGACCGATCCCGACTTGGCCGAGGACGTCGAGTTCTTCCTGGACCTGTGCTTCTTCCACCATGCCCACCGCGAGTGGCTGCTGTGGGGCGAACTGCTGGACCCGGGCGTGCTGGACTGCGACACGGTCGAGGTGACCTGCATCGACCGGAGCATCTTCACCCGTCCGGAGACGATCGAGCCGTTCACCGTCGAGCGCCCGGCGGTCCTGCACAGCGCCTGGCGCGCGCCGGATGGTCGGCCGGCGCTGGTCCTGATCAACTACACCCGCCAGCCGCGCGAGGTGGTCGTGCACCGGCCGGACGGGTGGCTGCCCGAGGGTGGCTCACGCCACCTCCTGCCACCCCGCGGCCTGTGCCTTGTACCGCTCCAGTCCGGCTGAGGCCGCGCTCACTGGCCCCGCGCGCCGCGCCACTCCCGGTAATCGGCCACGGCGGCCTCGTAGGAGGGGGAGCGGACCGGACCGTGGAGGACCGGGTCGTCGACCTCCTCGAGCCAGCGCCAGAGCAGATCATCGAGGTGCGCTTCGACCTCGGTCACCGGCGGCTGCCCGGCGAGGTTGTGGAACTCCAGCGGGTCGGTTACGAGGTCGTACAGCTCCACCCGGCGGCCCGATCGCCGCTGCAGCAGATGCTCGTAGGTGGCCGGCAGCCAGCGGTGCTCGGTCGGCGAGTCGAAGTGCCGGATCAGCTTGTGGGTCAAGGTCCGCACACTGCGGCTGTGGGACTTGTGGTACAGCCCGTAGACCGCCTCGCGCACCGGTTCGGGCCGGTCGGCGGCCAGGGCGTCGGCGAAGCTGCGGCCCTGCATGGCCTCCGGGACTTCGACCCCGGCCAGGGCGAGGATCGTCGGCGCATAGTCCACGTTGCCCAGCAGCAGGTCACAGACGCGGCCGCCGCTCAGACCGCCGGCCGGGTAGCGCAGGATCATGGCGATCCCCACGCCGGGGTCGGTCAGGTGCCACTTGGCCCGCGGCACCTCGAGCCCGTGGTCGGTGGTGAAGACCACCAAGGTGTCGTCCTCCAACCCGCTGTCTCGCAGGGCGTCGAGGATCACCGCCAGCGCCTCGTCAACCTTGCGCACGGCGCCCTGGTACCCCGCCATGGCCGCGCGGGAGAGCGGGCTGTCGGCGACGTGGGGCGGGATCTCCAACCCCAGGCTGGTGTCGGGCTCCGCCCCGCCGAAGTCGAACGGGGTGTGCGTCTCCTGGAACCCGACGTGGGCGTAGAACGGCTGCCCGGCGCCGGCTTCGTCGCGCAGGTAGTCGGCCAGCGCCGAGGCCACTTCCGCCGCGGTCGCCCGACCGCCGGCCTGACCGCGTTCGGCGCGCCGGTCGACGAACCCGAGCCGGTCCACCTCGTCGGGAGTGACGATGTGCTGCACGCCGAACAGGTGCGTTCGGTACCCGGCCTCGCCCAGCAGCCGGCTGAGTGGCCGCACCTCGTCGCGCAGCCGCCAACTGAAGGGCGGGAAGCAGAGGTCCATCAACCCGTGGGTCTGCGGATACAGCCCGGTCAGTTGCGTCGCGCGGCTGGCGCAGCAGATCGGCACCGTGGCGAAGTAGTTGATCAGCCGGACGCCATCCCCGGCCAGCGCGTCGATGGCCGGGGTGTGCAGCGTGGGGTGGCCGTAGCAGCCGAACCAGCGGCCCGAGTCGTGGGTCGTGAGCTGAACGAGATTGGGTCGTGACGCCATATCAGCGGGCTTCGCCCGCCGGCTCAGGACACCTCGCTGGCCGCGCTCAGTTCAGGTCGAACCACTTGTCCACGGGATTCTGCCCGTAATAGAACTGGTCGGTCCGCATCCACTTCTGGTGCCCGTCGGTGAAGCCGAGGTTGCCGCCCTCGTTGTGCACACCACGGGCGCGCGGCGTGTAGATCGGGTCGCCGGTGACCGGCTCTGGGTCGGTGTCGGTGGCCGGCACCGTGCCGGGATTCGGGACGGTCGACGGAGCGCGGATGCTGAGATCCCAGTTGGTGCCGCCCGAATCGTTGAAGCTCTTCTTGACCTCGCCGATCATCACCGTCTCGGCCGGCGACTGGATCAGGGCCAGGGCGCGGTAGTTGAGATAGTCCTGGTTGTAGCCGTACGACTTGGCCTGAGTGCTCGGGCACAGGCTGACCTGCCCGTTGACGATGTACGGATAGACCAGGTGGTCGTGCCAGTTCGGTCCGCCGGGGACGGCCGGGTCCCAGCGGTAATACCGCGGCGGGAGCCGCTCGTCGTAATCCTGGGCGTACTGCATGCAGCCCAGGCCGAGCTGCTTGACGTTCGAGGCGCAGGACGACTGCCGGGCCTTCTCCCGCGCCTTGGCGAAGACGGGGAAGAGGATCGCCGCCAGGATGGCAATGATGGCGATCACCACCAGCAGCTCGATGAGCGTGAAGGCGCGTCGTTTCATTTGTGCGTGGACCTCCTCGGGAATTGAGCGAGTCGATGCAACGATTTGGCCCGGCGCGTCGGGAAGGATGGTCGAGGCCTGTGGCCAACCCGGCGCACGACGGGTGGCGGGAAGGAGACAGCCATGAACCGCGATCGCGGTTGGGCTCTGATTGTGGCGCTGCTGATGGTCGGCGCCGGGTACGCCGTGGACACCGACAACGACGGCCTTGCCGACGAGGTCGAGAAGAAGCTGGGCAGCGACCCGAAGGTCGCCGAGACGTTCTGCGAGCTGGGCAAGGATGCCGACGATCCCGGCCTCGGCGAGGCCGGCCAGGCGTTGGACCTGGCGACCATCTCCTGCGCCCACGTGGCGGGGGAGCGCTACCTGTGGAAGCTCACCTTCCACGGGAACGTCGACCCGGCCGGGTGCACCGCGCTGTTGTACGTCGACGTGGACAACAATCCGGACACCGGGCGGCAGGACAACCCGGCCATCAAGGGCACGGACATGATGTACGCCCTGATCAACGGGAAACCCAGCGAGCAGGTGCGCGACCCCGGGTTGCTGGCCAAGCGGAAGGGCCAGGCGCGGACGCTGATCGCCGAGCAGGTGATGTATGTCTGCGACGACGTGCCGCTGGCTGCCGAGGCCAAGGAAGCCACCTGCAAGATCCGCCTCCTGTCGCAACACAAGGACGGCGGCAAGAGCGACTTCATGGACTGGGTGGTCGGCAAGGTCACCCGCAACGACCGGACCGAGCTGCCGGCCATCGAGAAGTGACGCCGTCGCGTTGAGCGATCGAAGGAGACAAACATGAGGTGCGCCCTCTGCTGCGCGCTGACTCTACTGCTGGCCTGCGCCGGGTACGCCGCCGACACGGACAAGGACGGCCTGGCCGACGACGTCGAAAAGAAGCTGGGCAGCGACCCACAGGTCGCCGAGACGATGGCCGAGATCGGCGACGACGGCGATGACGACGCGGTCGGCGAAGCCGGGCAGGCGCTCGATGTGGGCAAGATCTACGCCGCCCACGTGGCCGGCAGCCGGTGGCTGTTCAAGATCACCTTCGTCGGCGCGACCGATCCGGCCGGGAAGCAGATCAGCCTGTACCTCGACGCCGACAACAACAAGGAGACCGGCCGGCAGGACAAGCCCGGGGCCAAGGGCTCGGACATCATGTATACGTACCGCGGCGAGACGAACAGCGAGTCGGTCACCGACGAGGCCCTGAAGGCCAAGCGGCCGGGAGCCGCGCGCTACGCCTTCGCCGACGGCGCGCTGTACGTCTGCGACGATCTCCCGCTCGGCGGCGACGACAAGGAGGCCGCGTTCCGCTTCCTGATCATCTCGTCGATGACCCCGGCCGGCGGCAAGACCGACGGCGTGGGCTGGTTGGAGGCCAAGGCGCCGCGCAGCGCCAGGACCACACTCCCCGCCATCGCTCCCTGAGCGGTCGCAGGGAACCAGCCTCGCGGGCCGAACGTCTCCCGGTGATCACCGGGAGAAGACGATGACGTCCCGCCGCTTGGCCGGCCTGCTTTGCCTGCCGCTGCTGCTGACCGCCGCCCTGGCGCAGGACGGCGACGGCGACGGGATCCCCGACGAGGTCGAACGCCAGCTCGGGAGCGACCCGGCGGTCGCCGAGTCGCGGCTGACCATCGCCGAGGACGGCGACGACCAGGGGGTCGGCGGGCCGAGCCAGGCCAATGACCTGGCCGCCATCGCCTGCGGCCACGTCGCCGGCGATCGCTGGCTGTGGAGGATCACCTTCCACGGCGCGGCCGCGGCGCGCGGGAACATCCTCATCCTCTACGTCGATGCCGACCACAACCCGGCCACCGGCCGACAGGACAAGCCCGGCGTGACCGGCACCGACATCATGTACACGTTCAGCTCCGCCCAGGGGTCCGAGACGCTGAACAACGCGACCTTCAAGGAGAAGCGGCCTGGCCGGGCGCGGTACGTGTTCACCGACGAGGCGCTGTACATCTGCGACGACCTCGCCCTGGCCGGTGACCGGTCGGCGGTCACCTTCCGCTGCTACGCGCTGTCGCAGCCGGTCGCCGGCGGGATGGGCGACGCCACCGAGTGGTGCGAGGCCCGGGTCCCGCGCAGCGCGCGAACCGCGCTCCCGGCGGTCGAGCGCCCGCGCGGGAAGAGCTTCCGCGGCCTGCCGGGCGAGGCCGTCACGCCGCCCAAGCCGCGCCAGTATCCGCGCCCGCGGCCCCCGGTCCCGTTCGCCGCCCGAGCCCGGACCGCGAAACCGGCGGGCGTGGCGCGGGAGCAGGTGGCGGTCGAAGTGCTTGAGGAGCACGGCCGCGCCCGGACCGGCGCGTTTCTGGCTTTCGGCTTCCCGTTGCCGGCCGGGGCCATCTTCGATCCGGGCAACCTGCGCCTCCTCGATGCCGGGCGCGAAGTGCCGTTGGACGTGGCCGTGACGAGTTGGTGGCCGGACGACTCGCTCCGCTGGACGCTGCTGTCCGCTTCGGTCGCGCTCGGCGCGCGGCAGCGCAAGCTGCTGACCGTCGAGTACGGCGGGCAGGTGCGCCGGCAGGCGGCGCCGGGGCTCGACCTCAAGGTCAGCGACACGACCATCACCGCCGACACCGGCGCGGCGCGGTTCACCGTCGGCCTCGACCCGCTCGACATCGCCTGCGCCACGGGTGCGAACGGCTCGGGTTACCGGAACGGCAGGTTCATCCTGACTGACGACCGTGGAACCGAACGCGAACCGCGTGTGGCCAAGGCGGTGATGGAGTATGCCGGCGCGCGGCGGGCGGTGGTCCGGGTCGAGGCGCCCTATGCCGACGCGGCCGGCCAGCCGTCGTTCCGGGCCATCGTCAGGCTGACCTTTACCGCCGGTTCGGCGGCGGTCGAGGTGGCCCACACGCTGGTCAACGACCACCTCGACTGGGAATTCTCGGACTTCCGCTCGCTGACTTTCAGGCTGGAGCCGGCGGTTGGCCGGCTGGCCGCCGCCAACTACCAGATCGGCCCGGACGCCGGCCCGCTGCGGTCGCAGTCGCTGCCGGCCGGCCCCACCGCCCGGCTGGCGGTACCCAGCGACGCGGAGTACCGACTCGGCGACCAGACCGTCGCCGGGCGGACCGTCGGGCTGGTGACCGCCACGGGCGACGGCGGTGGCCTGTCCGTCGGCGTGGTCGATTTCTGGCAGCGATACCCGAAGGCGCTGCGCTGCGAGCCGACCGCGCTGACCTTTGACCTGTTCCCGGACCAGCGCGGCCCGGCCGGGCCGCCCAAGGACCTGCCGCACCACCTGGCGTTCCCGTTCGTCGAGGGCTTCTACCGGTTCAAGTGGGGCATGAGCACCACCGACCGGTTCGTTCTGGCCCCGGTCGGAGGGGGCGAGGCGGCGGATGCGGTGCAGACCGTCGTGCCCGTCGTTCCGGCTGAGCACTACGAGCGCACCGGCGCCCTGGGCGAGCTGGCGGCGCCGCGCGGGAAGCTCTACCAGGGTTGGGACCAGCAACTGGCTCGCGCTCTGGCCGAGCACCTGGCCCTGAAGGAGAAGAAGCGCGAGTACGGCTTCTTCAACTGGGGCGACTGGCACGGCGAGCGGGAGACCAACTGGGGCAACAACGAGTACGATCTGCCCCACGGGCTCTTCCTCCACTTCGCGCGGACCGGCGACCGGACCTGTTACCGGCTGGCCCTGGCCGGCGCGCGGCACCAGGCCGACGTGGACATCATCCACGCCTACCCGGATCCGTCCTGTGTCGGCGGCAACACGCCGCACTCGGAGGCGCACAACGGGGAGTGGTCGCAGGACATCAAGGACCGATCCTGGAGCCACGCTCACGGGGCCTTCTCCTACGCCTGGAACGGGCACACCTGGTCGTCGGGCATGTGCGACGCCTGGTATCTGGCCGGCGAGCCGCGAGTGATGGAGGCGGCGCTGTCCCTGGGCGAGCATATCGCCTGGCAGATGGCGCCCACGTTCACCCAACTGGGCACCCACGAGCGCTCGGCCGGCTGGTCCGGCCACGCCATCGCCGAGCTCTACCACGCCACGCTCGACCCGGCCTACCGCCAGGCGCTGGACCGCATCCTGGAGGTGGCTTTCCGCGAGCAGAAGCTGGATGGGAACGGCTCCTGGCCGCACCTTCTGCCCCCCGACCACGCCGCCGGCGTGGCCGGCGCCACGGGCAACGTCGCCTTTCTGATCGGCATCCTGCTCGACGCCATCGACGACCAGTACGCCATCGCGCCGAGCGATCGCGCGGCGACCTCACTGACCGCCGGCGCCGGCTGGCTGACCACCCTTTGGCTGCCGGAGTACCGCTCCTGGCAGTACACCTCGTCGCCGGCCTACCGCGACACCGCCAGTTTCCACGGCGCCTTGCTCAACTCCATGACCGCCGCGCCGCTGCTCCGGGTGGCCGAGCTCCGCGGCGACCAGAAGCTGCTCCAGATCGCCACCGAGGCCTTCATCGGCTGCATCGCCTACGGGCTCGAGGGATTCGGCAAGAGCTTCGCCCAGACCCTGCACTTCGGGCCGCGGATGATGGCTCGCCTGGAGAAGCTCGGCGCGCCGAGCAAGCCCTATGGCCGACTGCTCTCGGCCACCGCGGCGGAGATCCGCGCCGCCGACCTGGGCCGGACCACCGCGCCCAAGGACCTCGCTCTGCGCGGGCCGACGGACAAGTGGGTGATCTTCCGCCACGGCGGCGGCGCGGCCAGCTTCACCGCCCGGCGCATCCCCTGGGGCGCCCGGCCCAAGGAGGAGCCCGAAGGCCAGGTCACCTTGACCGGGCCGGACGGCCAGGTGGTCAGGGCCGAGTCGTTCGACACCGACGCCCGGCAGTACCGCTTCACCGCCACGCTCCCGGCCGCGCCGGCGGGCGAGTACCGGCTGCACATCCACGACGACATGCGCGGCCGGTGGGACGCCACCGGATCGAGCCAGCGGGTGGTCGCCGTCAAGCCCTACCTGCACCTCGGCGGGCCGGGCGCGGTGCGCTGGTACTTCCTGGTCCCGGCCGGCACCGCCGGGTTCGCGGTCAAGCTGGACTCGCTCCACGGCGGGGCGCTGGACCTGATCGTCGCCGGCCCCGACGCGCAGCCGCTGGCCGAAGGCCCGGCGCTGGCGGTGACGCGCGACGGCAGCAAGTCGGTGACCGCCAGGGTGACCGTGCCGGCCGCGCTGGCAGGCAAGGTCTGGAGTCTGATCGCCATGGCCGGCGGCGACCTCAGCTTGGCCCTGGACGGCGTCCCGCCCTACCTGGCCACCGCCCCCGACGCCTGGTTCGAGCCGCGGTAGGGGCGCGGCGCCGCGCTCAGTCCGCGGCCTGGGTCCAGAGCCGGTCCTGGCCGGCGGCGTCGTTGCGGCTGAGCCACTTCACGTGACCGTCGCAGAAGCCGTAGTTGCCGCCCTCGTTGTGCCGGCCCGAGACGTTGCCGAGGCCATCGGTCGGCGGGGTCGACTGGGTCGGTCCGTAGGCGTACCGGGTGTTGGCCCCGTACATGCCGACGTCCGGGTTGTCGCCGATCTGGATCGTCTCGGCCGGGGCCGCCACGCCGGCGATCGCCGAGGCCCAGCCGGTGCCGGTGCTGGCGTAGTAGTAGCCGAAGTTCTGGTAGTTCCAGCCGTACGAGTAGGTGTAGGTCGGCTGATTCGACGGGCAGACCTGGACCTGGATGTTCTTGATGTAGGGCTGGAACACGTCGAGGTAGCTGTTCACCCCGGGGTGCGGCAGGGCGCCGGGGCAGTACTTCTCGTCGTAGTCCTGGGCGTACTGCAGGCTGGCCAGAATCAACTGTTTGACGTTCGAGCTGCAGCTCGACTGCCGAGCCTTCTCCCGGGCCTTGGCGAACACCGGGAACAGAATCGCCGCCAGGATGGCGATGATCGCGATCACCACCAGCAGCTCGATCAACGTGAACGCGCGCCGGCTCTTCATCGGTCACCTCCCTCTGTCACGCCCAACGCGGCCGGCCGACGGCCCGGCGCGACGGCGCAACAACTCTCCTCCCATAGGTTACAACCAGACCGGGAGGCACGAATGACCCGTGGATGGCCCAGGCTTGACGCCAGGGTGAACAGGCAGTCGGTGCGGTCAGTCGGCGATGCGGATCGGGGTCAGGACTTGACTCTTGACATCTGACATCCCGGCCGCCCGGCCGGGATGTCAAGAGTCAAGTCCTGACCCCGATCTCAAGTCGGTGACCGCCAGGGTGACCGTACCCGCCGCCCTGGCGGGCAAGATGTGGAGCCGGATCGCCATGGCCGGCGGCGACCTCAGCTTGACCCTGGACGGCGTCCCGCCCTACCTGGCCACCGCCCCCGATGCCTGGTTCGAGCCGCGGTAGGGGCAGGCCCGCGCTCAGTCTGCGGCGACGGTCCAGAGGCGGTCCTGGCCGGCGGCGTCGTTGCGGCTGAGCCACTTCACGTGACCGTCGCAGAAGGCGTAGTTGCCGCCCCCGTTGTGCCTGCCAGAGACGTTGCCGATGCCGTCCGCGGGTGGGCTCGACTGCGTCGGTCCATAGATGAACCGGCCGCCGGCGCCGTACATGCTGGTCGCCGTGTCCGGGTTGTCACCGATCAGCAGCGTCTCGGCCGGTTGCTCGATCACGCTCAGCGTCCGGCCGGGGTTGTAGCTGTACGCACCCGCGCCCGAGCGGTAGCCGAAGTTCTGGTAGTTCCAGCCGTAGCCGTAGGTCGAGCCCTTCTGCGAGGGGCAGTCCAGCACCTGCGTGTTCTTGAGATAGGGCGACAGGTAGTCGCTCCAATTGAGCCCGATCGCCGGCGCCGACTCGCCCCATTGCGAAGCGTACGGCATGGTCTCGTCGTAGTCCTGGGTGTACTGCAGCACGCCCAGCATGATCTGCTTGACGTTCGAGCTGCAGCTCGACTGGCGGGCCTTCTCCCGGGCCTTGGCGAAGACCGGGAACAAGATGGCCGCGAGAATGGCGATGATCGCAATGACCACCAGCAACTCGATCAGCGTGAACGCACGTTGTGACTTCACAGCTACTCTCCTTCGCCGCCGGTCGCTCACCCGCCCTGGATTGCCGGAGCGCCGGCAGACATGGTTATACCCGGTTCGGCTCCTAGCGGTCAAACGGGCCGGGCCGCCCAGTTGAACCGGTCTTGAACAAACAGCCGGTCAGTCGGCGATGGTGCCGGAGAAGGCGGTCACGGCCGGGCCGGCCATGATGATGTGCTCGTCGTCGCGCCAGGCGATGTCCAGGTCGCCGCCTTCCAAGTGGACCGTGGCGCGGCGGCCCACATAGCCGTTGAGGTGCGCGGCGACCAGTGTGGCGCAGGCGCCGGTGCCGCAGGCCAGGGTCCGGCCCGCGCCACGCTCCCAGACGCGCATGGTCAATTCATCGTCGCCGTTGACCTGAACGAATTCGACGTTCGTCCGCTGTGGGAAGCGCTCGTGGCGCTCGATCATCGGGCCGAACCACTCGACGTGGATCTTGTCGAGGTCCTCGACGAACAGGACGCAGTGCGGATTGCCCATCGACACGCAGGTCACACTGAACGGGTCGTCATCGACTTGGAGCAGCGCGGACACGACCCGGTCGGCGCCCTCGTCGGCGATGAACGGGATCTGGTCGGGGTGCAGGCGCGGCTGGCCCATGTCCACGGCGACCAGGGCGGTGTCGCCCGACCGGCTGACCAGCCGCGGGCAGATCGGCCCGGCCAGGGTCTCGACGGTGATGCTGTCCCGACTCTCCAGCCCGCTGTCGCGGAGGTACTTGGCGAAGCAGCGGATACCGTTGCCGCACATCTCGGGCTCGGAGCCGTCACGGTTGATGATCCGCATCCGCCAGTCGCAGGTGCTGCTGTCCAGCAGCAGCAGCAGCCCGTCGCCGCCGACTCCACGCCGGCGATCGCACCAGGCGACCGCGTCCTTGGACCAGTCCCGTTGCGGCTCGCCCCTGGCGTCGATGACCAGGAAGTCGTTGCCCAGGCCGTGCATCTTGACGAACTGCATGACGGCGACTCGCCTTCAGCCGGATCGCGACGCTATTGCTCGGTCGCGGCCTCCACCTCGGGCTCCGGCTGCTCGTCCGAGGCAGGCTCCCCGTCCTGAACCATGGCTTTGTAGATGGCCGCCATCCGCTTCATCGGCTGGACCGTGGTGACGGCATGCTTGTACACGAGCTGCTGCTTGCTCTCGTCCTCGAGCAGGATGGTGAAACTGTCGAAGGCCGAAATCACGCCCCGAAGCTGCACGCCGTTGCACAGGTAGACGATGCACCGCGTGCCGTCCTTGCGGCACAGGTTCAGGAACGTCTCCTGCAGATTCCCTGGCGCCTTGCCCACCCGCGGCCTCCTCTCGCTCGCTCCTCGCCGCATTCTAGCGCTTCGGGGTGGTTCTGGCAAACCGCGCCAACATCGTTCGGGTCTCCTTCGTTTGCGCCGGCCGGACGGATGTGTTACAGTGTCGTCATGGGTGACCAGTTCGCCCGCCATCCGGGGTGAGGTCATGGGCGCGAAGAAACGCATCCTCGCCGTCGACGACGAGAAGCTCATCGTCCTGGCCATCCGGCACAATCTGCTGCGCGCCGGGTTCGAAGTCCTGGAAGCCTACAACGGCCGTCAAGCAATCGAGACCATCGAGGCGGAGCGGCCGGACCTGGTCATCTTGGACGTCATGATGCCCGAGCTCAACGGCTGGGACGTGCTCAGCAGCATCCGCGACGATCCCGAATTGTGCAAGATTCCGGTGGTCATGCTGACCGCCCTCGGTCAGGATGGCGACGTGACCGAGACCATCCGCCGCGGCGCCGACTTCCACCTGACCAAGCCGTTCGAGCCGCTGAACCTGATCGACGTGGTCACCCGCCTGGTCAACCGCGACGAGATCGAGGAATCCTAGCCGGTCATTCCGCCGGCGGCACCAAGGCGGTGGGCAGCAGGACCAGCAGCAGGTCTGGTCCCGGCTCGCCGGTCCGCGGTCGCGAGAGCATCACCACCCCCTCTTCCGGCGGCAGCGGCGCGCCGTCCAGCCTGAAGCCGACTGACGGCGCCGGGGCCTCCCCGGCCGGCCGGCCCCGCCAGGCGGCGTCCAGCCAGAGTTGGAGCTGCAGGCCGGTGTCCACCCGCGCCGCGAGCTTGAGCCGGTAGCCCTCCTCGCCGGCGACCCCCTCGCGCGCCACGGTGGCCAGCGCCGGGGCCTCGAAGGTCTCGTCGATCAGGGGGGTGAAGCCTGCCCCGCCCTGCTCCAGCCGCCGCAGCAACTGAGCGAAATCGCCCGAGCTGTAGAGCAGCTCGCGGCCCGGGCTGAGGCCGTGAATCATCGGCCCCTTGGCCCACGAGACCGGCAGTTCGCGGACCTCGACGCCATCCAGCCGGACCAGCAGCACCCGCCAGCGCAAGGTGATCTGCCCGGCCAGCAGGCTGCGCGCCAGGAACTTGAAGTCCTCCACGGCGGCGCGCGACCCGGTCACCTCCAGCCCCTTCTCCACCGGCCGCGGCGGGCCGGTGAGTCCGGGTGGGAGGAGCACCCGGAGATCGAGCCCGGCGCCGGGCGATTCCAGCGACGCCAGATCGAGGTGGCCGAACGCTCTGGCCAGGGCGGCGGCCAGCGCCGGCGGCGCCTCGACCAGGCCCTTGACCTCCCGTCCGTCGTCGCCGGCGGCGCTGAACCGGCCGACCAGGTAGACGCCGTTGACCAGCCGCCAGCCGTACCCCTGGGTCGCGGCGACCACGGTCAGGGCCTGCTCGAATGGGGTGCGGTGGATGGTGGTGCTGACCACCCCGCGCACCTCGGGACGGATAGTCAACTCGACCTTGGCGGCGGCGGCCAGCGCCTGCAGCACCTCGCGGATGTTGCGGTTCTGGGCCTCGACCGAGACCAGGGTCCGGCCGTCACCCAGGACGCGGGTCCCGGAGGCCAGGAGAATCACGGTCAGCAGGGCGCGGCGGTACGCGGGCATGGGTCTACCTCGTCAGTCGGTGACGCGGTAGGCCCCGGCCCAGCTATGGGCGTAGTACGGCTCGGACAGACTGGTTACCCGAACCCCGGCGCCCGGACGCACCGCGTGCACGAACCGATTGTTGCCGACATAGATCCCGACGTGCGAGATCCCACTGCGGTAAGTGTTCTTGAAGAAGACAAGATCGCCGGGGCGAAGGTTTCCCTTGCCCACCGGTTGGCCGACGCCCCACATCCCCCGCGAGGTGCGCGGGAGCTTGATCCCGTGGGCGCGGCAGACGGCGTAGACCAGGCCGGAGCAGTCCACCCCGCCGCGCGAGGTGCCCCCGCGCCGGTAAGGCGAGCCGAGATAGCCCATGGCCGTGGCCACCAGGTCGCTCCCGTGTCCGCCGCCGCTCGGCGCGTCCGGCGTGGTGCGCACCAGGTGCCTGGCCACCCAGCCGGTGGTGCCGTTGTCGAACTTGACCTTGAACCAGCCCTCGGCGCTGCCGAGGATGGCCATTTTGGTGCCGCGCACCGCCACCGCCACCCGCTCGCTGTCGCTGGTCGGCTCGGCCCGGACGTTGGTCCGGGGCTCCAGGGCATAACCGTAGCCACCCCCCTCTCGGGGCTCGGCGACCGGCGGGGCGGCCGCCTCGACCGGCGACTCGCTGACCACCCACCCGGCCACGAACGCCTGCCCGCCGGTTTCGGGGTGGCACACGCGCCACCACATCCCGTCCTTGCCCAACACTTTCAGCGCCGTGCCCGCCGTGAACAGACCCACGCTGCGCTGCTGAGTGCTCGCGCCGGCGCGGAGATGGACCCGGCTCTCGGCCACCCAGACCCGGTCCGGCTCGGCGGTCGTTGGCTTGGCCGCCGCCGCGGCCGGTTTGGCCACCGCCGTCGCGGCGCGCGCGGCCGGCAGGTCTGCACCCGGAACGCGCAGGGTCTGACCGATCTGGAGGATGGACCGCGCGGTCAGCTCGTTGGCTTCGGCCAGCTCGTCGACCGACAAACCGAGGCGCTCGGCGATGCGGTAGAGGTTGTCGCCGGGCTGGACCTGATAGCTGGGGCAGCGCGGGGCGGGATGGTCCGAACCGAGCGCGGTGGGCACCACGGCGGCGGCCGCCCCGGGCAGCACCAGCCGCTGTCCGACCTTGAGCACGGCCTGCGGCTCGAGCCGGTTGGCGCTGAGCAGCTCGTCGACCGAGAGCTGGTGGCGGCGGGCAATGCTGTACAACGTGTCGCCCCGGCTCACCGTATACTCGCTTTCGGAGGCCGAAACGGCCACCGCGGCGACGGCGATCAGAAGCGCCAGAAGCGGGATGTCAAACGAGCGCTGCTGGGCATCGTGGGCACAGCGAGCCATAGGCTGTGGTTCCTCCGAGCCGGCACGGGCGGGTCGAGCGGACGCGATGCGAGCGACCAGGCGACCGCGCGGATTCTAACGGAACGCCGCCCGGCTGTCAAATCGTCTGGACGGCGCCGCCCGCGACTCCTCGGCAACCGGCCACCAGAGCCGGCTGATGATTGGAGTCCGCGAGCGGCGCGCGGGTTTCCGCCAGGGACGCCAGGAACGATGAACGGCAACCGCCCACTGCCCACCGCCTTCGTTGACAGGGCCTGGGGCCTCGGCTATAGTGCCGCCACCTCAGTGGACCCGAGTCGGCTCCCGGCCGGGCGTGACGCAGGTGGCGACGATGCTGGACATCCGGCGGATACGGGAAGACCCGGCGGCGGTCGAGACGCAGCTTCGGCGGCGCGCGCCGGACATCTCGCTCCAGCCCGTCCTGGCCGCCGACGAGCGGCGGCGGGCGCTGCTGAGCGAAGAAGAGCGGCTGCGGGCCAGGCAGAACGAGGTCGGGCCGCAGATCTCCGAGCTCAAGCGGCTCGAGCGGGCGGGCCAACGCACCGAGGTCGATCAGATCTTGGCAGAGATGAGCGCCATCAAACGGCGCGTCCAGGAGTTGGCCGACGAGCGGCGCGAGGCCGACGAGGCGCTGGAGCAGCTCCTGCTGGAACTGCCCAACCTGCCCCACCCGTCGGTGCCGGACAGCCTCGACAAGCACGACAACCGGGTCGTTCGCCGCTCCGGCCAGCCGACCGCGTTCGACTTCGCGCCGCGGCATCACGTCGAGCTGGCCGCTGGCCTGGGTCTGCTGGACCTGGAGCGCGGGGCCAAGGTGACCGGCGCCGGCTGGCCGTGCTACCGCGGGCTGGGCGCCCGGCTGGAATGGGCGCTGGTCAACTTCTGCCTCGACCGCGGCGTGCGCGACGGCTACGAGGCCATCTTCCCGCCCCTGGCGGTGACCAGCCGGGTGATGACCATGGCCGGCGTGCTGCCCAAATTCCAGGAGCAGGTCTACCAGGTCGAGCGGGACGACCTGTACCTGATCCCCACCGCCGAGATCGTCCTGACCGGGCTCTACGGCGACGAGATTCTCCCGGCGGCGGAGCTGCCGCTGAAGCTGATGGCCTACACCCCCTGCTTCCGCCGCGAGGCCGGCACCTACGGGGCCGAGGAGCGCGGGCTGATCCGCATCCATCAATTCAACAAGGTCGAGCGCTACGTGGTCTGCGCGCCGGACGAGAGCTACCACCACTTGGAGGCGCTGACGCACCAGGTCGAGGCGCTGGTGGACGAGCTGGAGCTGCCTTCGGTGACCACTCTCCTGGTCACCGGCGACATCGCCCAGCAGGCGGCCAAGACCTACGACATCGAGGTCCATCTGCCCGGCCAGGGCGTCTACAGCGAGGTCAGCTCGGTCAGCAACTGCGAGGACTACCAGGCCCGGCGCGGGCGGCTGCGCTACCGGCCGGCGGGCGAGGACGGGAAGCCGGCCCGGCCCGAGTTGGCGCACACTCTCAACGGCTCGGCGCTGGCCACCTCGCGGCTGTTCGTGGGCATTCTGGAGAATGGCCAGCAGGCCGATGGCAGCGTCGTCCTGCCGGCGGCGCTGCGGCCCTATCTGGGCGGGCTGGCGCGCCTCCTGCCGGTGGCCTGACGGCTTGACGGTGGCGGACACCGTGCGTTAGACTCAAGGTCTGCCCGGCCCGGTGGCCCGCGGGCCGCGCGCGGCCGTGACGCCACCGCGCCTGCTACCCAGACTCCGGGCGGGGACAAGATCATGGCTCCGGACAGTTCACAGCCGCTGCGGATCACCTCCGACGAGGTCGACGGCACCACCGTGGTCAGGCCCGTCGGCGAGGTGGACATCGCTTCGGTCGGCATCCTCCAAGAGCGGCTCGACGGTTTGTTGGCCGACGGCACCACCCGGCTGGTCCTCTCCCTGGAGGGGTTGGACTACCTCGACAGCACCGGCCTCGGCTGCGTCACCGCCGCCCGGCGGCGGGCGCGCGATCTGGGCGGCGAGGTGGTCCTGGTGTGCACCAAGAGCCGCGTCCTGCGGCTGTTCACCATCACCGGGTTGGACCAGGTTTTCACCATCTGCGGCAGCGTCGATGAGGCGGTGGGGAAGCTACAGGAGAGCGCGGGGTGAGCCACGGCGATGAAGCGCGGTTGATTCTGCCCGCGCGCCCGGAATTCGTCAGCGTCGCCCGGTTGGCCCTGGCCGGTCTGGCGACCCGGCTGGGGTTCGACTACGACGAGGTGGAGGACATCCGCATCGCGGTGGCCGAGGCGATGACGCTGCTGTTGGGCGACCAGGCCGGCGAGGAGCGGATCGATCTCCGCGCGCGCTGGTCGGACGCCCGCCTGGAGATCAGCGTCCGGCGCGGCGCCGGCGCGGTGGCGGTCGACCGCGACTCGGCGGCCATCGCCACCATGGTCATGGAAGCGTTGATGGACACCGCCGTGGTCGAGCCCGGCGGGACGGGACAAGCGGCGGTGCGGCTGACCAAGTCCCGGTCCACCGCGTGAGGCAGGCGCGGTGGTGAATCAGCATCCGCAGCCCGACGAGGGTCACGAGTCGAACGGCGTCCGCGCTCGCTTCCGCGAGCTGCGCCGGTCCGGCGACCCCGCGCTGCGCGATCAGTTGATCCAGGAGCACCTCCCGCTGGTCCGCGCCCTGGCCCGCCGGTTCGCCAACCGCGGCGAGCCCATCGAGGATCTGGTCAGCACCGGCACGTTGGCCCTGATCCACGCGGTCGACCGGTACGACCCGACCAAGGGCACCAAATTCAGCACCTACGCCACGCCGACGGTGATCGGCGAACTGCGGCGCTACTTCCGCGACAAGTCGTGGGCGATGAAGGTGCCGCGGCGGATGCAGGAGCTCAACCGGGCCGCCAACCAGTCACGCGAGACCCTGACCCAACGGCTGGGGCGGACGCCCAGCTACGCCGAGATGGCCGACGAGCTGGGCGTGGACGAAGAGCAGGTGATCGAGGCGATTGAGAGCGGCCGCGGCTACGACATGATCTCGTTCGACCAGCTCGGCGCCACCGACGACGTCACCGCCACCAACGACGGGCCCGGCGAGGAGGACGAAGGGCTGTCCAACGTGGTCCGCCGGGTCGAGCTCGAGCAGGCGATGCAGACCATCCTCGACGAGCGCGAGCGGCGGATCGTCCAGCTCTACTATTTCGAGGACTGCTCGCAGACCGACATCGCGCTGCGCGAGAACATCAGCCAGATGCACGTCTCGCGGATCCTGACCCGGGCCAAGATGAAGCTGCGGCGCCACCTGCAGGGGTAACCATGTCCACGCTGGTCCTGCTCATCCTGATCGTCGGGGTCCTGGTCGCCTTCGGCTACGCCGCGCGGCCGGAGCCCGACCTGCGCGCCACTCGCCGGGTGATCGGGTTCGGGCTCGGCGGCCTGACGGTGGTCGGCCTGGCCTACCACTTCCGCGCCCTGCTGCCGCCGTTCGGTGTGCCGCTGCTCCTGGCCTACCTCCTCGACCCGGTGCTGGACCGGCTCGAGCGCGCCGGGCACAGCCGCGTCAAGGCCATCGGCATCGTATACGCCACGCTGCTGCTGGCCCTGGGCATCGGCGGGTTCCTGGTCGTGCCGCCGGTGGTCAAGCAGGTCGGGGACATCGTCCGCCCGTTGACCAGCGAGGGCGGGATCGACGTGGCCACCATCCAGGACATGCTCCACAACCAGGAGAAGCTGCGCCAGGGCCTGGCCAAGACGTTGCTCAATCTGGGCGTGCCCAACCCCTGGGTGTTGCAGCTCGAACAGAACTACGCGCAGCTCAACGTCAGCGAGCGGCTCAGCCAGGTGGCCGCCTGGCTGGTCGAGCAGCTCCAACGCACGGTTGGCTGGCTGGCCGGACAGGTCTCCAGTTGGCTGTGGGTGCTGCTGCTGCCCATCACCCTGTTCTACTTCCTCCGCGATTTCGACCCGATGCGGCGGCGGCTGTACTACCTCATCCCGCCCGCCAAACGGGTCGAGGCCGCGGCCCTGGCGACCGAGATCAACCACGCCATGGGCAGCTACCTGCGCGGCTACGCCCTGCTCTCGTTGAGCATCGGGGTGCTCGAGACCACGCTGCTGCTGATCCTCACGCCCATCTTCCAGTTCAAGTACGGCCTGCTGCTCGGTCTCCTGGCCGGGGTGACGTACTTCATCCCGTATATCGGCAGCCTGGTCGGCGTGATCCTGACCACCCTGGTGGTCTACTTCACCGGCGGGCACAGCCTGGTCGAGGCGGGGGTCACGTTTCTACTGTTGCAGGGCATCAACTCGACCTTCGACAACGTCCTGACGCCTCGGGTGATTGGCCAGAGCATCGGGCTGCACCCCCTCCTGGTGATGTTCGCCTTGCTCGCCGGCGGGGCGCAGTTCGGCCTGGTGGGCGTGATCGTCGCGACGCCCGTGACCGTTTGCGTCAAAATCGTTCTGGAGCACTTCTGCCCGCGGCTGACCGAAGCCATTCCCGCGGAGCAGACACCCGAGGCGGTGTTCGCCCGGCGCGCGGCCGAACAGGTCGCCACCGAAAGCGATGCCGACGACGGTGACAGAAAGGAGCCCGAAGCATGACGGGCGAGGATATCCGCCAGCGCTTTCTCGACTACTTCGCCGCCAAGGACCACCTGGTGCTGGCCAGCGCCAGGCTGCTGCCCGACGATCCGACCACCTACTTCACGACCGCCGGGATGCAGCCCTTCGTGCCCTACTTCCTGGGCAACGAGTCGCCCCCTGCGCGACGCATCGCGACCTGCCAGAAGTGCCTCCGCGCCGACGACCTGGACGACGTCGGCTACACCGCCCGACACCTCAGCTTTTTCGAGATGCTGGGCAACTTCAGCTTCGGCGACTACTTCAAGAAGGAAGCCATCGAGTGGGGCTGGGAGTTCGTCCGCGAAGGGCTGG